>CERP01002774.1_pt1 | contig 53591 bp, 72 predicted proteins | sample 530801 | NCBI WGS metagenome assembly CERP01 (sample SAMEA2620991, study PRJEB7988) | marine metagenome | biome: marine biome (ENVO:00000447); feature: surface water layer (ENVO:00002042); material: "saline water (ENVO:00002010), including plankton (ENVO:xxxxxxxx)" | depth 5 m | reverse complement strand
TCCATTTGCTCGTTTATGAGATAATTGCTGAAGAAGTGAAAGAAGTAGTTGATTTGAATGTTATGGACTGGATGGCTGAACAAATAGTCGAAAGTATTTTCAACGGGGCATCTAATGGCCTAATGAGGGTATTCCAACAAGAATGGAGTTGATTCTCCCCTTTGGCGAAGTTTTTATCATTTCCTTCGTCATTGGGTAAAACAAAGTAAAACCATATGGTAGTGCTTTGTTTATACCCGAAGGGAACAGTTTTACCTCCTGTTCAGGAGTTGGGGGGTGATTATTACCAATCAACTCTAATAAGGCCACCATTCCAAGCCTCACCGTTCAAAAACCACTGGAAATCCTTTTGGACGATATTAACCGAAGGGAAACCGTTTAAGCGTTCTTTTGTCGTTACTGTCTGCCATCCTGCCGAAGTTATGTATAGTTCGCCGTGTTGGGTCATTTCAGCAATTACATTATTATGCAAGTGAAGAAACCTTCTTCCATGCACACATTGAACCCATGTATTACCTCGCTTAAAGTTTTGATTGTTCCTAAAGGCTCTTATTGCGTCTTCTGTTATCTTTCGCATGATATACGCTAATTTGATGAGTATATAGTGCGGTCTACCCAAAGTATGACCATATGGTTGTAACTTTGTCTAAACCCCCCGAAAGGGGCTCAAGAGGCCTAATCTTGAGAATCTCACTCTTCTTCTTCGCTACCCTCCGAAGAATCCGCCTTTGTCGGGCGTGGTGTGATTTGTAGCATTCCTTCTTTATCAAGGTCGAATTCGCCTTCCTTTGTCAAAGCGACTCGATTATCCTTGATAGCAGCCATAATGTAATTATGTGCTTGCTTCTCGTAATTCGCAGCCATAGCATTCATATCCTCGTAAACGCCACCAGTGCGCCCGTGTGGGACAATTACCGAAAGAAGAGTGGCGTGGTATTCAGTAGGGATTGAAGCAAAGGCAGCCACTACTTTTTGTTCCACAGTTGCCAAGACAATCTCCTGAGCGTCTGTAAGTGTTGATTCTCGGCCACGACGAGCCTTTGGAAAATTGTCCATAGTTGAGCCAATTGAACGAATTGCAGTCCAATAGGTACTTCTTAGGTCATCAGTCGCCGCATTATCTCCCAATGTTAGGGATAATAGGACGGCTTGTAGGTTATCGCTTGGGTCTTGATTTTCAGCCCACGCTCGCACTTTTGTTGTATTCATATTCCAGTTCTTAATTTTCATATTTATTCCTCCTTTTGAGTATCTTCAAGTCTTAGGCCTCTTGAAGCACTAATACTCGAATAGAGCAGTATAAGGTCTTTAGTTCCAAAGTAACTACAACCATATGGTTATGCTTTGCATTAACCCTGCCGATTACTCGGTCTTACGGGTCTTACTCAATCTATATCCCTATCTTTCCACTCTTGATACTTTTGGTCTTCATAATCAGCCCTAACTTGCTCATGGTCTACAAAACCTTCATCACTCAATAATTGTTCTACAACTTCTTCCTTGAAGTCGCATTCATGCCATAAGTCTTGAAATAAGTCTTTCAAGTCTTTTTCGCTCATTTTACTTTGAATCAAATCCCATGATGACTCAAACGCTGCCCATATCAACATATCTTCCATATCTGCCAATTTACTCACCTTTCCTTGCTTCTCGCACTTGCTTAATAATGTCGGGAGTGCATTCCGAGCGTGATTCAGTCTTAGCGTCAAAGTGGCAGTTAATTTCAACATCTTCAACATCAAAACCGAACTTCTTGAGTTTAAGTCGGCCTTCAACAATCTTTTGTATCTTACCCATGTCTTTCAAAGGAATATCCACCATAACCTGTTCAATAATGTCCTTTCTTTGAACCTTGTCGCATTCCCAAACAATATGAAAACTAAGTTCCAGTCCTGCCCATGAATTGTCTATACGGACAGTCATTTGAACTTCTCCATTGTCATAATCAATGTGCTTTAAGCCCCAGTTATCAAAGTTGAAAACCGTTCCTTCCAAATCAATAGTAAAAGATAGATGATTACCAGTAGGTGTAGCCCATTCGCTCATTTCAGTAGTAGTAGTAACTTTTGCGTATTCAATTTCGGGATGAATAGACTTGAACCCATCAACGATTAGTTGTGCATCGCTTTTCCAATCAACAGTCATAATAGTTTCATCATCAACCATAATAGGGTAAACTGTGTTATCCTTTGTAACTGCAATAAATCCGAAGTTGTCTGTATTTACTGCATTGTGTGAATTAGTCAAAAAGACACCCTTTTCAGCCAATGCCCCCGATAGTCTTTTGAAATCATCTTCACTCATTTTTCGTCCGTAATTAATTCTCATTGTTCGCTCATATTGTATAGCCATAGTTTTTCACCAGTAGTAGGCTGAAAGACTCGTATAAGGTCTTAGATGTGCAAAGCAATCACAACCATATGGTAAGAATAAGTCGGAAAGAGCAGACTTGCGCTAATTTAGACTATGCCTTTTCCTTTAATTGGGTGTGATATTTCATCCCTCATTTCTTAACCGTTTTCTATGGGTCTGTTTCAATTGCCCCTATATTAATTCGTATAGTATATTATACTAATATAGTATTATAGTAAAGTAAATGACGATTCTCACCGAAAAATGCCAATGAGAAATGTAGGTCATGGAAGAAACTAGAGGGTTGTGTAGGATAAGTATATATTATTTTTACTTTTATCATCTTTCTCATTTCTCATTCATTCATTCATTCTTCTACTACTACTTAGACCCTTGATAATGCCTTACTTATGCCATCAGTTTCTTAGGGGTTATGCAGTAGAGACAGGGAGAGGTATATGAGAACCGTGAGAAATGAGAAAATGAGAATCTAAGACCCCAAAATACGGCTTTCTGCAATATTCTCTATACTTATGCTACATAACCTACTATTCTCAACAATGAGAAACCTTCTCATCGTGGATAATCCAGTAATCATAACTTTCTTTTCAATGCTAATTCATTATGGATAAATAATTGTATTTAGGCCATGTTAAGAATAAATGTAATCATTTAAATCATACTCAAGGAGATGAAAGAACCCTTCAACCCCCTCACGGATTAAGGAAAAACCTGTAATCGGATAACAAGTGTGCCTTTGCGAATCAATTGAAGGCTTCTTTATATACCCTATCGTAAATGTTAAGTTTGACCCGAAAGGGAGGATATGATATATATGGAAACACAAGAATGGGACTCACTTTGTATCGAAGTGAATGAATACCTAGAAGCCGACACAACTTTGGATGCTGGATTGCGCCAAGTTGTTGAATTGAACCTGCAAATTGGAACAAACAACCCAAATGAGAGAGCAGCCGCACAAGGCGCATTAAAGGCTCTTTTGAAGGGAAGAAATGGAACACCGTTCCGTCGTGGACAAAAATCCGCCGTTCCTGCAAGCGTTAGAGTAGCAATTGACCGCATTTGCGGTGTTGTTGAAGAAGCCGCACTTGGTTTCTACAACCACGACCCAATTATTGCTTCTATCAGCATGAAGCACATTAAATCTGGTGGTGGAGTTTATGACTCCGCAGAAGATTACGCTTCAGCAGTTGTTAAGCGAAACCGAAATATGCTTGGAAAGATGTTCAAGGATAATTCATGGGATGGAAGCGTTGATTCGCTTCTTCCTTCCGATGAGTGAAGTTAAACCTTCATTCATTTGAATACGGTTGCTACGCCCTTAATGCGTTAAGGGTATTCCTTACAAGTAATTGTAAGTGGCCGAAACATTGGGAGGTTCGCCTCCCTTTGTTTCTTTTTCAACACACGGAAGTTTGAGGCAGTTCAAAAAACCAAACCCTCGCAGGTCTAACCAATGCAGGTTTTCTTCCACCTTTCAATCTAATGGTGATTGCATGAGACTAATTGAAGAAGTATATTTAAAAGCAGACGAAGATTTAATTTGTCAAAAGTGCGGAATAGATATACCCGAAGGCTCAAATCACTTATTAGAATCTTATATTCACAAAGGCACTATTCTATCAAACACTTATTGTTTGGCGAAAAAGTGCAATCCACCAAATAATGTCCGATTAAGACTATTTTGGGGAACAATCATTCTTAGCGTATCATCGTGGGTCATTTGGGGTCTATACTTCAAATGAGCGTCATTGATGCCTGTTCAATCAATGTTAGAGGGGTGCGGCGACACCTTATACGGCATCGCACCATACTATTGTTTGAACAGTGAGCAAAGCGGGAGTCTTTTCATCCGTATGATTATAATTAGTAATCATTTTCTACTGTTCAATCTTTTACGCTGGAGTGGGTGAGCATGGTTAAAACCGCAGGGCTTAAATTCCTGTTCTTAATGATTCGCAGGTTCAAATCCTGCCTCCAGCACTAATTAAACAAAATCAACTCTACCCTTAGTGGAGGTCTGTTAGATTTAACAGAAAGTTTCAGGGAGAGTTGCATTAACATACATGAGAGAAGTTGAGGTTAAAAGGGGCTTTTAAAGTAAGCACTCATTACTAGGTAAACCTACCTCCTACCTAGTAATTGGGGGCATTACCTCCTTCTCTCACCTATTCAATATAAATGGAGGAATTTAAATGAAAATAACAGGAACAAAGGAACAAGAAGCGATATGGGAAGCCATTGAAAACACAGATGAACATATATTTGTTAATGCAGGTGCAGGAACAGGTAAAACTTTTACAATTGTAGAAGGGGCAAATAGACTTCCTTTTGGAACTACTGCTGCTTTTCTAGCATTCAATAAATCAATCGCAACTGAACTACAAGAACGCCTACCTGATGATGTAGATGCAAAAACATTTCATTCATTTGGGTTTGCAGCAATTCGCAAAGCAGGGATTAAAACTAAGTATAATTCTTACAAACTAAACAATATCATTAAAGACCTTCTCGGTAAGGATTTCTGGGTTTCTCCAGTTAAGAAACTAGTTGGTCTAGTAAAGGGTTCATTAGTATCGGCAACTGATAAACATGCACTTCTCGCATTAATTGAAGAATATAATATCAACTTCAATTCGGATAGAGAGATGATGATTACATTAGAAGCCATCCCTGCCATTCTTACAATGTGCAAAACTCAAACTCATTTAGTTGATTTTGACGATATGATTTGGCTACCACTAGTAAATAACTATCCTTTGCCTAAATACGATGTAATGTTTGTAGATGAAGCACAGGATTTTAATGAATCACAACGAGAACTAATCCGTAGATGCGTGATTGGTGGACGATGTGTTATTGTTGGTGATAAAAACCAAGCAATTTATGGTTTTCGTGGAGCAGATACAAACTCAATTGGGCTATTTTATGAATCACTTACAACCAGTGATAGAAAAATCAGCGAGTTTCCCCTGAGTATTTCGTGGAGATGCCCGAATCATGTAGTCAGTGAAGCGAATAGATTCGTTAAAGATTTCCATGCACATGAAAATGCTATTAATGGAGCAGTTGTTGTCAATGCGCCATTTAATCCGCAGGAAGGAGACATGGTTCTTTGTAGGTTCAATGCACCAATTATCGGAGCATTCTATGAGTTAATTAGTCAAGGTAAATCAGCCTATATCTTAGGAAGAGACATGACTAAAGGACTAACAATGGCAATTGATAAGATTACAAGAAATGGTGAAATGGGAACAGAAGAGTTCTGGGAACTATTTATGACTGATTTTAATATCAACAGTCAAAGATTGCTTGCAGAAAACAAAAACAGTCAAGCAATTGCTCTTGAAGATAAGAAAGATTGTATCGCTATCTTTGTAAGGAAAGCAACAACCGTTGCAGGAATTAAAATGGCTATTGATGAATTGTTTAACAATGCCGAGAAAGGTGAGATTATGTTATCAACAGTTCACAAGGCTAAGGGTCTTGAGGCTGATAATGTTTATATATTGGCTACGGAGAAGATGCCACACCCAATGGGCGGTCAAGAAGAAAACAATATCGCTTATGTAGCAATTACAAGAGCAAAGAATAATCTATTCTATTGTGGCCCAAAACCACAATTAAACTAAGGTGAATAAAATGGAAAGTTGTAATCACGAAGAATTTGATATAGTCGGACATGACTATTATATTGATGAAGAACAAAGCATGGTTGAAGTAGTAAAATACTTTTGTTTAGGGTGTTCTCGTCAAGGCGAACAATTAACAGTAACCAAACAAATCAAATGGTTTGATGACCCTAATCAAACCAAATTACCCATTCAACCCTAGAGTTCACAAAGACTAGGCTGAAAAGTAGGTTTATGAAGTAAAAAGAGAAACAATCAGTCATACTGTAATTTCCTTTGGGACAGGCTCAATTTAGTTGGACTCTCAATCGTTCAACTGAATATTAAGTTCTCTTTTCCTACACAGGGGGTTTTTCCACTAAAAACAATACTTTCTTACACGGAATAGTAGTTATAATGGTCGTACCATTGCTGTCTCTACGAGTTGTTTCCCTCCGCCCTTTCAAGGTGTTAAAATGATAAATTGGATAAAACAGTTTTTTGTAACAGAAAACAAAACAAAGAAAAGTCCTAAGTGCGATATATGCGGCTTAGGTGCAAAGTTCTTTATGTTGATTGAATTTCAAACAATCAAATTAGAAGAACTTGATAATAAGATATTAATTAAAATATGTGATGGTTGTTATGAAGAAATATATGAAAGATATAATCCCGAAAGAAAACCACCGCCTATACAAAGCGGAGTTTTTACAACGCAGTTGGGAACACGAAAAGACTAGAACTAGAGTCTTTAAAGAATTAGTTGCACTTGGTATGCCTCATTATGAAGCATACAAAATATCAATAAGGAGAATGAAAGAATGAAATTATGTAGATGTCAAGAATGTATGAATCAATTTTATTATGAAAAGAACCACCATCATACTGATGTTCATGGTCTTTATCATCATAAGAACTGTAATCATATTATAGAAAAGGATTTTGATTCAATTGAGTTTGAGTCCGAAGAATGGGATGAAGAACTAGAAATGTATATTGTCCAGAATAGAGTTCACTGGCATGGATATAGATGCACTTGTGAACAAATAAACAAGGAGGAAGAAGAATGAATATATTCGCTCTATCAGATGACCCAGTAAAAGCGGCAGAACAAATGATTGACAAGCATGTAATTAAAATGCCAACTGAAACATGTCAAATGCTTCATACTAACATTCTTTACATGGCTTATCGTCAAACGCACGATAAAGAACCTCAATTGAAAGACCTTAAGGCTTTTCATGTAGCATGTGGCTCAAAATTGATGAAGCCAGCCATGCTAAACCACCCCTCAACCATTTGGGCGAGGCAATCTAGGCAGAACTTTGTTTGGTTATATGAACATGGCTTGGCTCTTTGTCAAGAATACACTCATCGTTATGATAAAACACATGGTTCTCTTGATAGAATCCTTGATGTGAACATTCACGAAGATTTGATATTTAGACACGGCTATCCACATAGCGGATTAACGCCAGTAACTATTGCTATGGATGATTCTTATAGAATTGACCTAGATGAATACTCACAAAGAAATCCTAACTGGACTGGTTGGGATTTCGTTATTGCCAGTTATCGTCATTATTACCTTGAAGGTAAATGGCGTATAGCCGAATGGAAACAAGACAGAAGACCTGAATGGTTTCCTGCAAATCACTTTGCTAAGAAGTGGAATATTGGTGTAAGAGCCTATAACTCAGCAAAGCCTAGAAAATACCCACTACAATTAATGGAGGAATAATAATGAAAATAAGAACACAACACCGATGTATAGCCTGTAATGTAGTAGTAAGTAAGAAACGCCCATACTGTTTCTCTTGCTTGACTGAATTAACTGCAAAAGCGGAGGAATCAAAGTGAATAAATACGGACATAGTGAAACAGAAGAATTAGTTATTGCCTCGTTGAAAGCCAACTATGGTTCTATTCACGAATCAATTGATGAAGAAGTAGTTCAAGACAAGATTGATAATAGTAATAAACTCTATGAATTAGCAGTTAAGGAATACCGTGTCAATCAGTCAGCATATAACTACAATATTCTAATTACTGCTATGGTTGCGCTACAATATTGGAATCAAAAGAAAGTAAAACTATTCTCTACTACGGAGGAATTTTGATGACCTGTGAAAAATGTAATGGAGACATGTATTATCTAGTTCCTAATTACAGACTAGAAGTAATGGAAAGAGTTGAATGTATGGATTGTATTTCACATGAACATTACAAACACCATCTAAGTGAAGAACTAACTAAAGTTCTTACTAAGGCTAGTCCACAGAAATTAGCCTTGATTGTTGCTGAACTGATTGTTCACAACATTGACAAAAATACTCATGATGATTTATCAAGAGTTGAAACAATTATTCAAACAAAGAACCTCGTTGAAGCGTTGGTTTTAGGAGATGTATATAACAAACAATAGATTAGTGTTGGGCGTATGGTGTAATGGATAGCATTTTGGCCTTCTAAGCCGAAGATACGGGTTCGATTCCTGTTACGCCCGCCACTAATTTGAGCCGATTCCTGCCTTTAAGTAGTGTCGGCTGTGTGGGTTTTTCACACCCAACGAATAAAAATAAATGAGGAATAAATATGTATAGTAAACAAGAACAAGAAGAAACTATTGTTATGAATCTAATTCTTATGAATGGAGAAGTAACGAATGACGAAATAAAGGCAAGTCTAATTGCTAGCGGAACTATTCAACCCACAGAAGAACCTCTTAATAATTATATTAGAGCCTGTGTGATTAAACTTAATCGTCGAATCAAACAATTCGGTATTGAGCGTTTAGCGACAAGAAAAGGAATTGATGTGTGGGTTTCAGATGAAGATGCCCTTAAGTTCGCAATCAATAACTTATTAGAATTAATTTATGATGAAGAAGGAAATGAAGTTGGAAAGTATTTCCAACACCCAATAGCAATAGAAAGAGAGAGGCTGGAATTAGTATGAACGACACTAGAAGAGAAAAAGAGAATGTAGAATTTAGAATTATCAACTCACCTGATATGCCACCATTGGTAATCAGTCAAAATGAGAACGATGAACCAAAGGTGGTCTTAAATACTTATCACCGCATTTGGATTAGTTTAAATAGGAGATTGATTGCAGGTATTATTGATAACCTACAAGAAAAAATGGATACGATTTTAACATCGTTCCTTCAAGAGCAAAGGGCTTTTGAACAAGAAGATTACGAATTTAATGAGGAATAACTATGGCAGAAACAATTGTAGCCAAAAGACAACTTGGCGAAGGTAAATGGGATAAAGTCCTAAAGCGTAAGATGGTTGAACTATCGGTTGCTGATAATTATGATGAGGCTAAAGAAGAATGGATTGCCACTGGAGAAGTTTGGTGGGGTGAAAGTGATAATACTCCTGATTGGGTTGAAAATTCTCAAATGGGTGTTGGTAAGTGTCTATGTGGACATATTGTAGTATATCACTTTGAAATCATTAATACTGAAAATGGTGTCCGTGAATGTGTCGGAAGCGACCATATCAATACTTATCTTATTATGAGGGCAATTGCCGAAGAAAAGCAAATGCCTATTGATGCTATTACAGATGAACAGATTCAGGAATGGATTAATGTTCGTGTAAAGTCTATGAAAGCAGAAGCATGGTGGAAAAGAAATGGAACTTCTTTTGAAATGATGTTTAATACTGTTAAAGAAATGGACTTGCATTATAATACTCGTATTACTGACTATCATTGGGATAATGAAACAAGTAGAAGTGAACCTATTCGCAAAATGATTAAGCGTGGTAGTGGGGCTTTTGGTAGTCCTAATTATCAGATGGCTTCAATTGTTTGGAGATGGAATCACCCAGATAATCCTAAAGCGCAAACTAATACTACTGGTTATCCTAATGATAATCTAATGAAGGACTTAGCATTGTTTTATGTTCATTCGCAAAGTAAATTGGCTGAATTTGTAGAAATACAAAGCGAAAAACAAAACCGAAAGGATGAAGTTGCTGAACAAAGGAGACTTTCTGCTTTGCGAAGGGAAGAAAGAGACAGACTAGCAAGAGAACAAGAAGAAGAACGGCGTAGAATCTATAATCTTCCCGAAAATGTAGAAGCAAGAAGAGTTGCTGCTGAAGAGGCTGAATTACGACGACAAGAACAAATAAGAATCAATGAAATGCATAGAGTCCGTAGGGAAGAAGAACGGCAGAAAGCACTCGATGATGCTAGAATTAAGGCTGATGAAGTCTTGACAATTGAAAGCGTAGAGTTTGAACACGCTTGTTCTAATTACGGAATACCATTGTTTGATGCTTCCTTTGCTAGTAATACTTGGGAGATTAACTTTTTAGTAGACATTAAAGAGAGAATGCTCAAAAAGAAACAGTTAAGTAGACAACAAATGAACACTCTCATACCTATTGTAAGACGCAATATGGCAACTGAGAAACAACTCCAATATCTAAAAGACTTGGGATATAACGGAGTGGTGAAAACCAAAAAAGAAGCAAGCAAACTAATAAAAGAAATTAAGGAGATGAACGAATGATAAAAGGATTATTAAAAGGAATAGCATATACGGCAGGATTTATCGTGCTTGGTGGAATTGGTGTAACTATTGTTGCCGCCATTGAAAACGCTGATTACGATGTGGAATAGGCTGCTTTATATACACTTGAGAACTAGAGAGAATACACGGAGATGAAAATTATGATTAAACTACGAATTTTAAATGAAACAGGACACACAGACTTAATGCTTGATGCTTCAGGCATTATTGAGCAAATTGACAGCCACCCGACCCATTGGGCTTTTATTGATGGGGAAATGATGGCAAGAGAAGAAATCGCAAACATTAACTGGGATGAAGTAACATCAGTTGATTTAACGCCAGCAATTGTTGGAGGAAACCTTTGAGGATTAATTGTTCTTAAAGGTTCTCAATTGTTCCAACTTGGGGGAGTTGGTGGGTTTAAACGCTCATCGACTTCCCCTTTTTCGGGTGTATGAAACCCGATTTACTTAATTTTATTAACGAAAATGCCCTACAAATTATGTTAGATTTGAAGGGTTGGAGTTATAGCAAGAATGCTCTAATTCTAAATGACCTTGCGGTGGTAAAACCCGATTTTTACCCCGACAATTTTATCCTCGCTACGGGTCGGCGGGGTTACATTTATGCGCTCGGTGAGAGTCGCATAGAATACGCAGGGCGGGTCTTTACATCAACAGATGAATTACTCTCCACCTGCGGTAAGGAAGCCTTAAACGACTTTCATAACTGGCAATTTATCAGCGAAAAAGAGTGGGTTCTTAGTGACGGTAACAGAAAATTTGTTGCCTCCTTTACCACTTTAGATAAATTACCTAAAAGAACCAAACATAGGTGTTAAATATGAATCAAGCCCCAAATAAAAAGATATTATCCGATATTACTGTGCATATGAAGTATGCAAAGTATAAGCCTGAATTAGAACGAAGAGAAACATGGGAGGAAATTGTTGAGCGTAATATGAATATGCACATCAAAACTTATCCTATGTTAGAAAAAGACATTAAAGATGTGTATAAGCATTTTGTCTTGACTAAGAAGATATTGCCTTCTATGCGTTCTATGCAGTTCGGTGGCAAACCAGTTGAAATCTCTCCAAATAGAGTTTATAACTGTGCATATATGCCAATAGATTCACACATCGCCTTTAGCGAGGCTATGTTTCTACTACTTGGTGGAACAGGAGTTGGTTATTCTGTTCAAAGACACCATGTAGAATTACTTACAGAAATAACTAAACCTAATCCAAACCGTCAAAGAAGATATTTAATTAATGATTCTATTGAAGGATGGGCTGACGCAGTTAAAATTCTAATGGAATGTTATACAGGAGTAAGAACATCTACTCCTATTTTTGATTATTCTGATATTAGACCTAAAGGAAGTTTATTAAAAACTTCTGGAGGTAAAGCACCCGGCCCACAACCATTAAGAAAGTGTTTAGTATTAATTGAAAACTTGTTACAAACAATTCCTAATGGTTCAAACTTAAGTCCTATTCAAGCACATGATATTATGTGCCATATTGCTGACGCAGTTCTTAGTGGTGGAATTAGACGAGCCGCTATGATTAGTTTATTTTCAGCAGACGACCAAGAAATGATTTCCAGTAAATCTGGTAGTTGGTGGGAAAGTAACCCACAAAGAGGAAGGTCAAACAATTCAGCAGTATTACTACGACATAGAGTAACTAAAGAGTTCTTTATGGACTTATGGGAGAGAATTAAAGCATCAGGAAGTGGAGAACCGGGAATTTATTTTAATAACGATAAAGACTGGGGAACTAACCCATGTTGTGAGATTGCGCTACGACCATATCAATTCTGTAACTTAACAGAAGTTAATGCTAGTGATGTAATAGACCAAGCAGACTTAGAATCAAGAGTTTCAGCCGCAGCGTTCTTAGGAACATTACAGGCTGGTTATACTGACTTTCACTATTTAAGAGAAGTATGGCGCAAGAACACAGAAAAAGATGCTCTATTAGGAGTATCAATGACTGGTATTGCTTCTAATGTTGTAGAAAACTTAGATTTAGAGATGGCCGCCTTTGAAGTAAAGAAAGAAAATGAAAAGGTTGCTAAGATAATTGGCATTAATCCTGCTTCAAGAACAACTTGCGTTAAACCTGCTGGAACTACTAGTCTTGTTTTAGGAACAAGTAGTGGTATTCACGCATGGCACAATGATTATTATATTCGTAGGCTTAGAGTTGGAAAGAATGAAGCGATTTACGACTACCTTTCAAGGGAACACCCTGAATTAATAGAAGATGAGTTCTTTAATCCACATGAACAAGCAGTAATTAGCATTCCTCAACAAGCACCTAAAAATGCAATTACACGCCATGAATCAGTATTTGATTTATTAGAGCGTGTTAAAAACTTTAGTATTCGTTGGGTAAGAGCAGGACACTTAGATGGTTTAAATACCCACAATGTTTCAGCAACTATTTCTATCAAAGAAGATGAATGGGGAAGAGTTGCAGAATGGATGTGGTTAAATAGACACTATTACAATGGTTTGTCAGTATTGCCTTATGATGGTGGAACATATACTCAAGCACCATTTGAAGACTGTGATGCAGAAGCCTACCATAATCTAAGTAAGAGTTTAAGTAGTGTGGATTTAACTAAAGTCTTGGAGACACAAGACAATACCGACCTATCGGGTGAAATTGCCTGTGGTGGCGGTGCATGCGAGATTTGAGGTTTAGTTATGTCAAAACTCTTCAAAAATTATGAAGAGTGTGAATCAGTTATAATAAAAATGAGTAGTGGCCTAAGTGATGGGTCAATTAAAAATATAGTATTAGCAATAAATGTCTGTCATTCATTACAGAATGATAAAGATAAAATATATAGATTAACACAAACATTCATGGAAACATTATGGGATATACCCGATGCAGTTGAAATGGGCTTTCACAAATACTTTAGATTAAGAGCAAACAAAATTAAAGGATTGTTTCTTTATCACGATAAACACTGTCTAAAAAACGAATTATGTAAGGTTTGTGAAATAATGAATGCTAATAAAGAAAGAATGAGGAATATCAATGAAAGAAAAAGACCCGAACTATGTTCCGAATAAGCGGAAGAATTCAAATATAGCCACTCGTTGTAGAGTGTGCGGAAAACAACTCTTGATTTCTCAAGAGATTAAGCGTGAGATACATGAATCTTGCGATAAAGATAATACTAATATGTATATGATGTGATAATATGGCAGTAATACAAATAAAAAAACCAAACGATAGTAACGACTACTATTCAACTAAACTTACTTGCGAAACTCATAGTTTTGCTGATGTAACTATTACTGGAGATAGGTCGGCTAAAGACCCGATTCAAGCAGGACTTGAACATTTTTGGCGTGGCATTCTATCACCTAAAGGTAGGTATCATTATGGTAATCGTGGATTCGCAAAGACATTTAATCATTTGATTCTAATTAATTCTTGTCCTATCTTATTATCAAGACATGGCATTAGATACGAAGTAAACGGTAAATCATATAATCTTGCTAGTGTTGCATCAGCATTATCTAGGCTAACATATAAGGCTTGTTTTGAAGACAATGCAGAAAAGTTATTGCTTGCTTTGTATTCTACTTTACAATTACCTGAAAATGTTAAGTATTGTTTAGAAAACAAAGTCCCTTATCATTGGTATGAACTTCTTGAATATGGCGAAGACCCTATTCAAGTCCGTTTAAACTGTCAGCAAATTGGTGATAATGAAATCGCTATTGAAGTGAGTGATGGTGTATGGGGAACTATGTCAGTAAAACAACTTGATGTCTTTTGTAATTATTATAAGAACGATAAGAAAAGAGGCAGTTGGGTTGCTACTTGTTTAGAAGAACTATATGAGAAAACAACAGGTAACAAATGTTCTCCTTCGGAAAAAGAAGTAATGAGAGCATTCTTAATGCAAAACCGAACTCAAGACATAGTAGAAGCAAGGGCTCTCCAATTGGTTAATGAACTGTTGGAACAATACCCCGATAGATTATATGCTGAATGGGAAGGAGAAGTCCTTACGAGTATGATAATTAAAGGAAAGGATTATGATTGGAAATTAACCAATAATAAGTTCAAGAGTAGCATTCAAATGGTTTCTACTTTTGTTTGGCAACCTATTGCTGAGAAACAAGTAGTTGGAATTGATGAAGAAGATAAGACTATATATGAAACTGTTATGTCTAAACCTGATTGGCGTGGGCCAATTTGTATAGATAATATGGCAGGAGGTTCGTCATTAGGCGACCAATTCGCTGCTAGAGCATTAGCACTGTTAAACGATAGATTTACAATAACAATAGTTAATACAATTAAAAGATACCTTGTAGGTAATACCAATGAATATAGAGTTGATGTAGATGAAGAAATGCGATGAGTGCGGAAGTAGCGAAACAGAATACAATGAGCAAATGGGTGAAACCTGTTGCTTAGAATGTGGATTAGTAATAATTACGGATATGTTTGAAGAAACTGTTCGTATTGTAGATAACGGAGTTGCGGTAGCATCATCAGATAATGGGCAATTAGGTTCAGTTATTACTGGTAAAGGTTCTTTTAAGTTTAATAGATTTGGAAAAACAAATATGTTTCCTAAAAAGGTAACTGATGGTTTCTTTCATTGTAAAATGACATTGGCATCAGTAGCACCTCAAATGGGTTTAAAACAAAGAGTAGAAGAACTTTATCTTTTGTTCTTGAACAAAGGTCTTTTTGGTAAAACTACTTATGAAGCGAGAGCAACTGCTGTTGTTTACTATGCTTTACTAGAAAACGGAACTCAACATACGATTAAAGAAGTAAGTAAAGAGTTCCCTGATAGTGTCAAATCGGCTAAGAAACTCATTAGAAAGATTAAACAATTTGTAGGAGTTAAGCAACTACCTTATAATCCACGATACCGCTTAACTAAGACAGTTATTTCTATTACAGAAGAACTGGCGTTTAGAACAGAATGTGAAAAGACTCTTGAGTTCTTTGAAGCACTAATAGTTAATAGCGATTATACTAAGAATCCAACTTATTATGTAGCAATCTGTTGGATTACTGCTAAAAAGATGGTGCATCCAACTATTTTAAGGAAAACAATTAGTGAAAAGACAAACACTAGTGAACGCCTTATTTATGGAGAAACAAAAAAGATACTTAACTTGATAGGTTTTAACACCGCCTCTCAGTTAAAAGGCAAACAATTATGGTGATTAAAATGAATTTTGAAAAACAATGGAATAGAATAGCAAAGCAGATTTACAAGAACGCCGTTGAACATGGATTCTGGAAAGGAGAAGTGAATGATGGTGAAAGAATGGCATTAATTCATGCCGAGATTAGTGAGGCTTTAGAAGCCTTAAGAGAAGGAAACCCTTCATCAAATAAGATAATGGAGTTTACTAATCTAGAAGAAGAATTAGCAGATGCAGTAATCCGTATTATGGATTATGCGTTTGGTAAAGATTTAGATGTAGCGGGTGCGATTCTCGCTAAGATTGAATATAATAAAAGCCGTGAGTTTATGCATGGTAAATCGTTTTAAGGAGAGAATAAATATGAATTTTGTAAAGATAACATACTATAAGAAGAATGAAGAAGACCGATTTATTCATTTGAAAATACAAGGAGAACTATTAATAGGTGATTCAATGTTTTCAGATATGGTCGGGGTAAAGAACGAAGAAGGATTTACTTTGATTCCTATGTCTACTGTCACTATGATAGAAGCAAAAGAATTAGATGATATGTTTTTGACACCATTAGACATCTACGGTAAAATGAAGGCTTCTAGTTTAGAAAGAGAACAACAGAAAATGAATGGTGCTGGTGGAAACCACCTATTCGGTTAAGGAGGAATAAATATGAGAAAAATATTAATTATAGGAACAGGCGGAATTGGGTCATTTTTGACTCAGTTCTTAGATAAAGTAAATTTGTATGACATTACTGTGGCTGACCCAGATAGTGTTGAAAGAAAGAACTTAACATATCAAAACTTTAGTAAGGGTCATGTTGGGCAGAATAAGGCTAGTGTTATGTTTGATTCATACGAATCAGTTAATCATTTCAGTAAATACCCTGTTTTGGCTGAAAAACAAATGCAGGGTTATGATTTGGTGATTTGTTGTGTTGATAACCTAAGCACAAGACGGACTTTATACAACACAAGTATTAAATGGCTTGACCTTAGAGCGCAAGGCAGGAACGCCGCACTTGTGAGTCATAAGGCCGACCCTAAAATGTATGATATGCTTTTAGCAGGTGAAGAAGGTTCTTTCAGTTGTCAAGGAGATTCATGGGATGGAACAAATAGTGCAGTTCAAATGATGCAAATAGCAATTGCAGGTATTGGCGCACAATGGATTCAAAGATTCTTTAACCAAGAAGAAGTAAAAGATTATATGGTATTAAATGTATAAGGAGAGAATAAATATGGGAGCAAATATAGATAATAAATGGACAACCGAAGAAGAAGCGTTTCTTTTGATTAAAAAGAATGAAGGGCTGACATACAAAGCAATTGCTGAATTAATGGCTATTAAGTTTAATAGGCTACTTAGACCCTATACAGTAGGGGAAAAATACCGCCGCCTTACTTCTAAGCCAACTTACAGTAAAGCAAAACTACCTAGTAACAATGTTACTAAGCCAAGAAAAGGCATTGTTTGGAATCAACAAAAGATTGATTTTGTTTACACTTGCTTATGGAACGGTATTGATTTTGATAGACTAATTGTAGCATTTGAAGAACAATACGATTACAAGTTGAGTATGACTCAACTAAGAAACTGTTTGGCTAAACAAACGCCATCAGGTAAAATACTCGCTATCCAAGAAAAGATGCTCAACGGTGAAGTTACCAAGAGTAATCCTTACAAGGAAGTAAAACAAAACACAAAAACAAAGGAGAATAAGAATATGAAAATTAATTGGGAAGATGAAACTGCTACACGAAAGCAAACTAGATACATGGTATCTTTAGAACGCACAGACTGGACGGCTAAACAACAAAACGAACACGCAGAAAAACTGCTGAAAGATGGCATTACTAAGGGAATGGCTTCTAGTAGAATTGATGAAGCATTAATGGCTGCTAATGAAGAAGTTAAAAAGGTTTTCATTGAAGCCGAGACTTCTAAGATTTTAGAAGAAGTTAAGAAGATACCTACTCCAGTAGTAGTTAAATCTAAGAAAACCGAACCAAAGCGAGGTAGATTGTCTCAACTAGAACTAGCAGGTATTAGAGCATCTTCTTCTTTAGAAGAGGCTATGGAGGCAACTCCCCGCCGTAGTGAAAAAATTGTTGCTAAATACTTTAACAGTCGTCCAACAGTAATTGAAACTGTTGAACCTGAAACTAAAACAGTTGTTGTTATTCCAGAAGTAGTAGATACTCTTTGGACAGAAGAAGAGGATTTTGACCTTCTTTGTAACTTTTATGAGTTATCAATTGATGAAGCAAGAAATCACTTTAATCTTCCTTACTCGGCTATCGCAAGTCGCTTAGAATTGCTTGTTGATAGCACAGAACCGTTGCACCAATCAATGCTTATGAAGGCCGCAGAACAGGTTTCAGCCCGAAAGCAAGCCGAGTCAAAGCCAGTCAAAGTTGGCTTCCTAAAGCGTCGTAAAGCACGAAAACTAGCAAAGAAAATTGCTCGCTCGGATAAGAAAATGGCTAAGTTGGAAAAGAAACTAAACAAGATGAGAGGTGAATAAGATGGGTAAAAACGCAAACGCAGATACTTGCACTAAATGTGGTGAATTGATTTACTACAACGGGAATAATCCTTGTTGTGATAATGAACCTTCGGAAGAAGAAATACGCCAGTATCTTGAGGAATTAGAACTTAAGCGAAAAGAAGCAGAAGAATATGTTTTAGAACAGTATGATTTTATTTCTAGAGCAAATGCTGATACTTGTGCAGTTCCTTTTGCAGATGTATTAGATATTGCTCAACACAGTTTGGATTTTCACGCCGCTATTTGGCGGGCTTCAACGGTAATACTTCCTAATTTAGAAGTTCAAGTAGTTATTGATGGAAAGAATCGTTGTTTTGTTTCAACTGGTTCATCAGGATTTGTTGAGTTTTTGAATCAACCCGTTGGTATGTCATTACCTATTCGTTGTTGGATTCACACTCATCCATTTGGTAGTGCTTACTTTAGTGGAACAGATATTAGAACTGTTTCTGTTTGGCAACCAACAATGGAAACTGCTTATGTTCTAGGTGGAATAGGTCATTATGGTTTCTGGGAACAAGGTAATCCAAATCAATTAGAGATTTATCGTAGCAATAATTTAGAAAGAACACAAACATGGAAAAGAAAAGGTGAAGAAGAATGAAATACACAAAAGAAAACAAACCGAGACTGACGCTGACTGAAAGGGCAAAGCAACATCAATTGCTACACCCTAATGATACTAATACCCCAAGAGAGGGTAGAGGTATTCATTGGTCTAAAATGACTGATAAAGATAAGAAACTTGAACAGTTTCATAAAACTCACATTTGGACTTACATTGATGCTAATATGAATAAAGGATGGGTTCAAGTAGCAACTAATGATTTGGAGGAAGAAGAATGATTCACCAAGATGATATGCAGGAATGGCTAAAAAACAATCATCCTCAAGTTTTAGAGGAATGGTTGCTTTATACTAAACCTCAAAGAGATTTAGAAGCGAAAAGAATCAAAGAAAAGTTTGATGAAATCCAAGTGTGGCTAAATACAGTGGAAGACCACCCTCGCTGGAAAAGACAGGATGATTGGATTAAAGCGATTCAAACGACATTAGACCTGTATTATGAAGACCCTGATGATGAAGAACAAAGGACTACTTATTGGAATGCTATTCGGTCTTTAGCATCTAGTCATCCAAGTTCACCGTTCAGAAGATATGTTCCTCACAAAAATGGCTATGCAGGTGAAGAAGAATGATAGCGATAGGAGAATATGCTTTAATTAGAATTGACCTTGATACCACTTCTTCAGGCATTCAAGTGAAGAATGATGGTATAGGGGTTTGTGTTTCTTGTTCAGCAAATGAAGAACTAGAAAACAGAAAGGTTTTGATTGACATGAACCATAAGCACCATGAGTTTAGAGAACATTTAATTGTAGATGTAAAACATATCTTACTAGTATTAGGTGATGTAGAATGATTATTAAAGGTAAAGAAGTAAAGCAAAAGTTATTGCAGGGTATTGATTTGGTGGCAGAAACTGTTAAACCAACTTTAGGGCCACAAGCAAAAACAGTTATATTGCAGAATAACCCTCCAGTAATTATTAATGATGGTGTAACGATTACTAAGTATATTAATCACGAAGACCCTTATGTTCAAATGGGTATTCAAATGGTTCAAAACTTGGCGAGTCAAGCACAGGATAAATCAGGTGATGGAACTACTACTGCTTGTATTCTTGCTCAAGCACTATGCCATTCTCTTATGAACATTGATGATTCTACACACACTATGAATTATACTATTCAGTCATTGAAAGATAAGATTGTTAATCATCTTGAACTTGAAGCAATTCAAATTGAAGACGACAATATCAAAAACATCGCAACCGTAGCGGCTAATAATGATGCGTATTTAGGTGGATTAATTCAAGGTGCTTTGACTATGGTTGGTAGAGATGGTATCGTTACTGTTGAAGAATCAAATAACTATAATACTGAAATGGTTCATAGAGAAGGTATGGAAATACCTGAAGGATATATCAGTCATTTAATGTGTAATACAGATGGTGGCAAAGTAGAGTTTGATAACCCATTAATCTTTATGTCTAACATTCCTTTTAGAGCATTTAAGGATATTCTACCTATGCTAGAATTGGCTTCTACTCAAGGAAAGCCATTGTTAATTCTTTGTAAAGGTATGGAGGGTGCGGCACTCAATAACCTAGTAATGAATCTTATTAACAAAACTGTTGAATGTGCAGTAATTCTAGCACCTAATTTTGGTGATGCTCAAATTGATGAGTTAAGCGATATTCAATCTCTTATTGGTGGTAAAGTATATAATCACGAAAGTAAAGATGAAGCAACTGATATTACAAATAGTGATTTCGGAACTTGTAATAAAGTAATAATTACAAAAGAGAACACTACCTTTATTGGCGGAGAGGGAGACACTTCTGATAGAATCAAGAATCTAAAAGAAGTTGCCAAAGGAATGAAAGGTTATGATTCTGCTAGAATTAAGTCTCGTATTTCTCGTCTAAAGGGCGGAGTAGCAACAATTAAGATTGGTGCGTCTTCTTCATTAGAAATGAGAGAAACTAAAGAAAGACTTGATGATGCACTTAACGCTACAAAAGCAGCATTAGAATCAGGTATTGTTCTTGGTGGAGGAATGACTTTGTTTAAAGCAAGTTATTCATTAGATTTACCTGAATGGTTTGCTAAAGCACTTAGAACTCCTTTACAGGTTCTAAAAGAAAATGGTGGATTTAAAGATGATGTTATGCTCAAGAAGATTAATAAGATGATTGTTGATAATCCTAATATGGGCTACAATGCATTAACTAATTCTTACGGAGATTTACATGAAGCAGGAGTTTATGACCCAGTTAAGGTAACGGCAAACAGTTTCTTAGCGGCTATGTCAATTGCTTCTTTGTTTTATTCAACGGAAGTTGCAGTATTGGTGGAGGAATAAATATGACTAAACAAATAGAAAGAATGACTATTGTTTATACAGATGGAACAATGGTTATCTTTGTTAAAAATCTTCAAGGACATTTAGTTCCCGAAACAAGGAGAGTGAAGTAATGAAGTGTCCGAAGTGCGAAGAAGAAACTAATAACTATTATATTAGAAGATATGGTATGTGTGTTAATTGTATTTACGATATTAAAAGAGTAGGAAAGAGGTCTAAGTATGAATAAGAAGAAAGCAATTACTGTAACATTACCTGCTCCGCATAAAGCACAGATACAATGTCCTATTTGTAAAGGTAATAAATGTCTTGTCTGTAATATGACAGGGGTAATTAAAATTGATGTAGCCCCTAAGATACCAATTCAAAGAGCGCACATCATTAAGTATGTTGTTGAAAACATACATGAAGTATCAAGAGAAATAACTCGTAAGTATGGTTTAGTTCCAGAAGTTAATACAATTGAAGTATTAGAAATAAATGATGGACAATATGAAGTTGTTCAAGTCTCATCTTTAGGTGGGGCTTGTTGGGTAGTAAATCGTTTAGATGAATTAGACACACCAAGATACTTTACATCAAGAAAAGAATTAGACAAATTTAAACAGGGGTGGTTTAGTGAGTGATGAATTAGAAGTAGTAGGAACAATAGTCCGTGATGCCGTTATGGACTGTAAAATTAAAAGAGGCAAGTATTGGAATATTGAAGTCTTGGATATTCGTTGGTTTAAGAATGATAAGCCAACAAACAAAGGTGTTCGTTTGAACATGGAAGAAGCAAAACTATTATTAGATATATTAAGGAGAGAGATAAATGAAGAGAGTAAGTGAAGTTCAGGCTAAAATTAGTTTGAGAAAAGCAAATGAAGAGAGACAATATGGGAACAATGCAGTTCCTAGATTTGGCAGTAGTGCGGGTAAGATAATTGATTTATTCGCAGTATATGTAGAAGAACAAATGAAAGTGCCTCCAAAGGGCGGTAGGGGTTGTAGAGTTCAAAAAGAACATATTGACCTTTGCTTTGGTAAGTTCTATCAGGCTATGAGAGAGTTTATGGATGGTGAAAAGAATGAATGAATATGATATGCTAGTAAATTACTTAGAAGAACAACACAATGAAGTGTTTCATCAATGGGCTAATGTCAAAGAACAACTTGATATTTTAGAACGAGAGCAAGAATTTAAAAGAAGTATGGAACAATTAGAAAGAAAGAAGCCCGAAGTTTTAGACCTCGCTAATTGGTGTGTTGTAAATAGAGAATGGCTAGCATCATTATCTACTAATTCAGATACCATTAAGGCGATTCAACTTAGTGTTGATTTAATGGTAGAAGCATTATATGACGAAGACCTAAGTTTAGTTGCATCGTACAGAACCGCAATTAGAAGTATTGCTTCGGATATTCCTGAACTTTATACTGTTGGTTATCTTAAAGATGGTAAAAGAGTAATTACTCCATTTAACCACTGTTGGGTTCATTCACATGGAGATGATGTTAAGTTTGATTCTAATACAGAATACGATTGGAGGGAAGAAGAATGAGTAATAAATTATATTTGATTACAACAAACAATAAGAAGTTTGAAGAATGGTCTAAGCAGAATAAAAAGCGACTCAAGGGTGTTGCATTAGAACATTTCAATGCAGGATATAATGACATGATTAATGGTAATTATCTAGCGAGAGCCTCCTTTGTATGTTATTGGGAGATTTATAATAATAACTCATTAGCCAAAATAGCCCCTGCTATTACTCAAGCCTCCTTTATTCACATGATGCACAGATTCATGGAAAGAGGACAACAGGATGAAGTTATTGTTACTCAACAGTTAATGAGTAACTTTTTACGATTGCTTCAAGCATTAAACCAAGAGCCTGTTAAGGGTGATTTAAATGAAGAAGAGTGATTGGATGTATATAGCAAAGGCTATGTGGGAATATTCAGAAAAACACGAAGGAAGAGTTAGCCAATTACTCAAACAATTGGTAATAGAAGTAAATAAAAATAAAGAGATGATTATAGATGACATGGGAAAATACGAGCAGGATGCTAGAAGCAACAGACCAGTTGATACAGACACAACAAGTAGCGAGGATTAGTAGGGATTTAGATAGTTTTAATACATTAAAAAGCCCTAGAAGTTCAGTATTAATTATTCTGGATAAGGATAATTTGAGCGCAAATAACTTAGGTTTAGCCAAAGCGAAGAAATGGATGGCTAAAATCTTTGATGTTTTTGAAGATGAAATAGATGGATTATTGGCGGCTCATAATGATTTGGGCGAAGCAATATACTATCTCGACCCTTCCGCCGAGAAACAAAGAAACTTTTCAGTTAATTATGTTCTAAGGATATTACAAATGAACTGCGGAAAGATAGAATCAAATGAGTTTTCTATGATTGAAGAAACAGTATTGGCTATGTCAGCCAATGCTCGCCGTTGGTTCATCCGATATATGCTAAGAACTCCCCGTAATGGGATGAATATTGGAACAGTAACTAAGATTATTGCTAAGTATTATAGAAAGAAGCAAGCAGATGTAAAGAAACATTTGAACTTTAATTCTATTGAAGTAGTTTGTTCTCATTATGAGGAGGGAACTAACCCTCCTTGTAATTTAACCTATGGAAAGTTCATTAAGCCTATGCTTGCTAAGGAAGTTCCTATGAATAAATGGCCGACAGACTTCGTAGTTGATTATAAATACGATGGAAACAGGTATCAAATTCATATTGATGGCGATAAAACTATGATTTTTAATCGTAAAGGAAAGATTGTTACACAACAATTTCCTGATGTTGTTGAATTAGTTCAAGAGTATGATATTAAAAACGCAATTTTAGATGGTGAAATCTACCCAATCTTAGAAAACGGCTCACCTGCCCCACATAAACAGATGGGAACGAGGGTTCATTCTAAGAATATCCAAGAGGCTATGGAAAGAGTCAAGGTAGAATGGGTTATTTTTGACTGTCTTATGCTCAATAACGAAACAGTTATGGATTTATCTTATACTGATAGATTGGAGAAGATGGAAAACCTTCCGAATCAAGCACATAGAATTACAGAAGGTGACATTATGGCCTTTTACCATGAAGCAATCAATGAAGGATTTGAAGGAATCATCGTTAAAGATGCAAGCCAACCTTATCAATCAGGAAAACGCTCCGTTTTTTGGGCTAAGTATAAACCTCCACAGATAAACCTTGATGTTGTTGTCCTTTCAGCAAAATATGGGGAAGGAAAGAGGTCAAGTGTTTTCGGCACTTATGAACTAGGCGTGAAGGCTATTAATGGTTATCATTCGGTTGGTTGGTGCGGAACTGGGTTCAGTGATTCGGATTTGATTAACTTAACCAACACACTACGAAGGAATGTTGAATCATTTGATAATGGAAGATTTTTTGTTTCACCAGTCGTTATTTTGGAAGTAAAGGCTGATTTAGTTTCAAGAGATGAAAAAGGCAATTTAGGTCTAAGGTTTCCTAGATGTGTCCGTATTCGTGACGATAAGTTCGTTGCAGATATTAATACCTTAGAAGATGTGGAGAGTTTAGAATGAAGAAACAGGAATCAAGAGGATGGAAAGCGCACTATATAGCAAATCAAAATGGCAAAGTGTTTAAAATATCAGAACTATCGGATTCACGGATTAATGGACACATAGGTAATTTACACCAGAAAGTAAAGACAATTAAGATTCACTTAGATATGTTGTATGAACAAAGGGCAATACGAGCAGGTGAGCCTGTTGAAGAAGGGAAGTCCATTAGAAAAATAAAAAACATTCTTAAAATTAAAGAACCCACTGCTAATAACGATGAAGCCAAAAGAATGAGGTCTATTGTTCTATTGGCTCTTAAGTATTTAGAAGAAGGTAAAGACAATAGTTTGATTATTGCACTATTAGAACAAGCGAGGAATGAAGTATGATTCAACAAGGAGAAATGACTATTATTGATACAACTACTTATAGATGTATTAAAATTGACAGTGAAGGAAATGCTCATCTAAAGAACATTTTACATGAACAGGGCAGACCTAAATTAATTAAACAGAAGTATTGTCCTTATATCTTAGATGGACAAGTAATTACTCCAGAGAAACCTGAACAGAAATCAATACCACGAACAACCAAAATAAATGTTACTAAACTAATCAAAGAAAATACGGAATTAACTATTTCAAATAGTGCGAAGTATTTCATCAGTGAATGGGTTGAAACCGCTTTAAGTAACTTAGTTAGTCAAGCGGCACAAAACGCTATAAGACGGGGAGATAAGCGTATTACTGCGGCGCATTTTTATTGGATGGAAACTAATACCGCACCCAATGGTTATTGGCCTGAAAATGAAGAATACATGAAGGAATGATAGTTATGTTCAATGATGAGCAAATTCAACATTGGATTGAAAATCACGGACTAGCCACTAGTTTTACATTTATTGTCTATGGCGACTTAAAACAACATGAAGTTGATGTTCTAATTAAAGGATTAGTAGTGTGCCTTGATGAGATAGAACACGGTAAAATAGCAATCTTTCACGATAAAATTGATGAAGAGCAAGCAGTTGCTTGGAATGTTTTTCAAGGAACTAGTTTAGCGTTTGTTTTTGCAGGAGACTTTAGCGCATTTGAGGATGACATAAAACAAGTAGTTTTAGATGGTTTAAAATACTTTAGATACAAGGCCGATTACTTGGGAATATATAAGAGTGATTCATATGTATAGTAAAGAGATGCTGATAGGAATACTCTTAGGTTCGTCTAAAGTAGACTTTCATATTGAAAGAGCGATAGACTCCCAAATAGGTTATAGAATTAAAGTTAAACTTACTATACGAGCAGACCGAGACTTTCTTAAAGCAGTAGAAAGAAGCCTTAATCAACATCAAATAGGTTCTTCTTTCAAAGAAGAAGAAAGTAAGACTAGACCAAAGCCTATTCTTAAAATAGGTGGGATTAAAAATCTATACAAAGTAACTGAACTAGTTCCTGATTTACCTGATGCAAAAGGTGAATGGAAAAAGTTTAGAGAAATAGTAGGGATTATTTCGGAAAATAAACACCGAACCGCAGAAGGATTAGAAAGAATCTTTGAATTAAAAGGGGTAATTTAATGGGATTAACCACAATGAATAACGATAGAACAATACTAATAACAGGAAAAACAGGAACAGGCAAATCAACTAAAGCAAAGACCTTTGTTAATGACCCTCTTATTTTGTATGCTAATGATATTGATTTTGACATAGGTTCGTTTCCTGTGGAACGGGGAATTATCATTGAAGATGTTCATTACAAACCTGATAAAAGTGCTATTCTTAATGTTATTAGAAAACATCAAGGGCAGGTAGTCCTTACTTCTATTAATCAAAAATCTGTTCCTAAAGAAATCTTTAACATGTGTAAAGTAAAGAGAGCAGGTTCAACTAACTTCTTGAAGAATGAACTAAAAACTCTAGCACCTAATTCAGTATCTCCTACTACTTGGGATAGAGACACCTATTCATTAGTATATGAGTTTCTTAAATCAAAAGATAGAGATTTTATCAAAGACTTACTTCTATATAACAAGCCCTCAGATACACAGATTATATCTTGGCTTGGAGAAAACATGCACCCAAATAGATTAATCTTTGTTGATGGTGTAGTAAAGCGCAGATGGAGTCAAAGATACTTTTATGAAATGCTTGCTTATGCCCATGATGGGGGTTTTGCGGGTAGATTAGAAATGCCTATTAGAAAGAAGTATAGTAAAGTTCCTTCACTATCAAGGAGACTAGGAGTTAAAAATCCTGATGTATTGATGCAGTTATTAAAAGATGATGAATTCAAAACTTGGGTGCAAAAGAAGTTAAATAACGCTGACTGTTATACTTTAAAAATAATAAAGAAGAGAAGAAAGAAAACAACTCCAGTAGTTGTTCAACAATCATCATTGGAGGATTTCTTTTGAAGACAAAGAAACTAGTATTTAGAATAGTAAGTGTTCTTCAAAATAAAGAAATGACTTGTAAAGAAATAATGATTATATTAAATGATGAAAACAATAAGAAGCGCAATTCTTCTAATAGGGTAACTTCCTATACTCCCAACCAAATTGGGCAATTGCTTAGAAACAAACGATTTGAAAAGGCTGGTTTCTGTAAAAAACATAAGTCAAATATATGGAGGAATAAAAATGTTATGGACAGAGAAATACAGACCACAAAGAATCAATGAAATTATAGGACAGAACCATTTTACTATGGATGCTAAATCATGGATAGAAGAAAGAAACATGCCTAATATCTTAATCTTTGGAAATCCAGGAAATGGGAAAACAACTGCTGGTATGGTTGTTGCTAAAGAAATACTCGGTGAAACTTTTCAAGACAATTATGTAGAAGTAAATGCTTCGGATGATAGACGCTTAGAAACAGTAAGAACCATGATTAAGAGCGTTGCTCAAAGCGGAACAATTGGAGATGCACCATTTAGAATAATGTTATTAGATGAAATGGATGGTATGACTAATGATGCTCAAAATGCACTTAAGCGCATTATGGAAAGATACGCTAGTAATATTCGTTTTATTATTACTTGTAATGATAGAAATAAAATTATTTTTGCACTACAAAGTAGGTGTGCAAACTATCATTTCAAACCATTGTCTAATGAGGCTATGACTGATGTAATAACTTCAATTCTTCATCGTGAAGAAATAACTCGTTTCTCTCAAGATGAAATAGGCTCGTTTATATATGCTATGAATGGTGATATGCGTAGGGCGATTACGGAGTTACAAGCGGCGAAAGCCACTAATTCAACGCTCAATAAGCAAATTGCGATAAGTTTAACTGACTATAATACATTACTAATATCAATAATCAATAAAAATTCCAATTCTTTAGACAGTATTCATAACCTATTGCATGACGGTAAAACTATTAGAGAGGTCTGCATAGGTTTACATGATGCTGTAATTAATTCAGAAGAATTAGAAAATAACATTAAATTCAAGTTCTTAAGAACATTAGGAGAAAGCGAATGGCGTTCCAATACAATGACACCCAAATTATTAGCCTCATGGTTAATAGGACAGTTATTGTAGGATAAAAAAAACAAAACAAAAAAAATAAGGAGATGAAAATATGGATGAAAACATGAAAAACGAAATAACAAAAGGTGCTGAAGTCATTGGCTTGAGCGCAGAAGAAGGTATGGCTAAGTTTGAAGAGATTTGCTCGGAAAACAACATTGAAACGACAAACCCAATTGCTAAGGGTCTTTGGCGAAACTTTGTTGCTAATACACGAAGAACACAAAGTAACGATAAAAATACAGAAAGCACAGGACAAACTGATGATTCTTTCTACAAGTCGGCTTTTGGATTCTTTGTATCTTTAGATGCGCCAAGAGATATGATGGCATACAATAGAATGAAAGCAAAAGAAGAGTTTATGCGTGATAGCGACAATGCCCTTGAAAAAGGAATTGTTGCAGTAGCGATTCAAAACGCTTTAGGAAAGTGGGTTGTTTCCCGCTATCATAACAATGAATATGATGAAAAGACTCTTACTACGCTTCCTTCAGGAACAGAAGAAACAGAAGATGGTCGTTTCTTTATTCCTTTAGATGCAACCCCCGTTTATATGAACGGTGGTAAGAACGATAACTACGGAAAGCCTCTTGCTAAAGAGACTATGCGAAGAAGTGGTATTTTCTTCGGTTCATTGGGAACTGGCGAAATGAAACCATACTTCTTTTCATATAAGAATCAAGGCGGAGTGGATTTTGCACCAAACACTTTTGAATGGTGTCATTTCCTTTGCGTTCTCGGTTCAAACGGAACAGACATTTATGGTGCAAAACAACTAACAGTAGATAGTCTAACTATGAATGCTGATATGGACACAGAAAACGACTTGTATCGTGATATGTCTGCTTATGACTTTGAAGATTGTCTAAAGGGCAACTTCTCAAGTCATTTGATTCCTTTGGTTGAAATGGATAGAGCGCACATTCAAAGACAAGCACTTCCTTCTAAGGAAAGATATGTCATTACAGACGGAACAGTTTGTAATATGAATATGCAACCAACTAAGAACGGCAACCGAATCATTAACATTACTGACCTTAATGCAGAAATGAACTATGATAACGACGGAATTACAACTTGTTGGATTCCAAGTCATTTAACTCTTGACTTTGGAATTGGTTCATCTATTATTGTTGTTGGTCGAACAAGCCAAAGAACAACAGATGAAGGAGTTGAACCAGTAACTATCAATGTTGCAGGTATTTACTGCACTGTTAAACATGGTTCAGCAGTTGAAATAGCACAACCAGTTGAGGAAAACTTTGATTGGTTTTGATTGAGTAATCAATCATTGTGTAGCCGTTGGCGTTAATGACGGTCAAATAGGTGCGAAGCCTATTCCCTTATAGGAGGGATATAAAAATGGAAGACATAAAAGAAAGTAAATATTTATTAAAAGCGAACAGTTATTTGATTGACTTGGAAACAGTTGATTTTTTAACTTGGAAAGAGAATGACAAAGAAGAAGGAACTTATTGGACTAAATTACATATCGGCACAAAAGAATGTAGATATGTATGTGCTTCATTAGCAGATTTAAACACGCTAATTCAAGCATGGTCTTACCTGAAAGGAAAAGAAATGATAGTTGAAGAACACGAACTAATAAAGGATTGGTGAATACAATGGGATTAACAAGTAATAAAAATAACGAAGCAGTAGCGATTGGAACAACAAATAATCAAAGGGTTATGTTGTTTCAAGATAAACTAAAGAAACAAACAGGCGAGAGGTTGGCAAGAAATAACCGTCTTATCTGTGGTATTTGGGGAGAACCTAAAACAGTTAAGAGTGGATTAGCACTTGATTTTCCTGATAAACAGATTTATGTTTTAGATTGGGATGATGGTTGCGAACCAACTTGGAGACAAAATCATAAAATGACTGATAGGATTACTCTTTGGAATCCAGAAGTAAGAAATGATAATGGCGAATTAGATATTCAAAAGTCTGAAGCAAACTCGGAAGACTTTGTTTTGTTTGTTAAAGAAAAGATTGAACAAGGCGAAGATGTTTTGTTTGTATTCGACGGAATTGACAAGTGGTTGGATTGTTGCACATTACATGTAACTGGTTCTTCTAAGATTGGTAAGCCTCAAAAGATGAAGTTTGAATGGGGTAAAAGAAATGCTCCCTTCTATTCTTTGCTTATGATGTGCAAGAATCTTAATTGCGACCAAATCTATATTACGCATTCAAAGGCTGATTATGGAGCAACTGGTGAAGTAATTGGTTCTAAACCTAATTGGCATAATTGGGGAGACTATCTCCATCAAATTATTACAACTCGAAGAACACGCAAAAAGAACGAGGTTGTGTATAAGGCTGAACTGTTAAGCAGTAAAACCAATACAGAACTTGTTGGACTTACTTGGGAAACATTGACCGTAGGTAACGGTAAAGTTTCTTGGAACGGTAGCCCACAATTGCGTGAGGGTTTAATTTGAAATTTACAATAGATGGTAATATACTAAAGAAAGCATTAGAAAGCGTTCAAGTGAAGGGTAAAGGCTCAACAAGTAGTGGGTTCGGTAATACTAATCTTGGAACTTATGCTCTCTTAGTCATTAAGAACCAAACTCTAAGTGTTTGGAATGGCAATAATACTTTCTTTGTTAAGATTGATTTGCCATTAGAAGGAGAAGTAATAGAAGGAACTTATTGTGTTGATAGTTCAACACTTATTCCTTACTTGAAGTCCTTTAATGAAGATGTATTATTTCAAATAGGTGATTTTATTTCACTTAGAAGCGGAACAAGGAAAGCATCCCTTCCTGTGATAGTAACTCATCCTAATGATAATGCACTTGGCAGGATTAAAAATATGCTTAATCATATAAGGTATGAAGTTCAACCAACAACTATGTTTACTTTCGGTAAATCTAGTTATGAAGGGGCATTTACTTTAACTCAACCACAACTCAAAGACGCAATTAAGAACTGCGAACTAGTTAAAAGTGGTGTGTATAAGTTTGATTATAATGAGCATGTATTAACAGTATCTTCAAGAGAAAGCGTAACTAATAAATATGAAGAGAGAATTACCCCAGTATTTCCTACGGGTGAACCCGCTACAATTGAGTTTAGTAGCCCTATTTATGCTTTCTTTGAAAGCGACCAAATGCTTAATGTATATATGAAAGATGAGTTCCCACTATTAGTGGTGGCTACTGACAGAATGCTTTTGAAAGCACCAACCGTATCAGGTGAATAACAATGATAATTGATAAGATGAATGATGGACAAACTATATTTACAGCGTGGCGAGAAAATGGAGAAAGAAAACACAAACAGATTAAAGTCCAGCCTTATTTCTTTGTTGAAGAAGATTCAGCCGAGCCGTTCTCATACCGTCCTTCTAAGTATATTACTAGAGAGTTTGAGTATATTCGTGGTGATTGGGTTAATCTTAATAAACAACCGCTAAAGAAAGTAGTAGTTGAATCATCTTATGATGTTAGAGAGGCTAAAAAAATGTTTGGCCGAACTTATGAAGCAGATGTTCCTTTGCACTTTAGATACTGTATTGATGAATTACATGAGATGCCTGAATATAAACTGCGTAAATGGTATTGGGATATGGAATGGCAACAAGGTGGAGAACACCATGATGAGATTACTACTATTGTAATGTATGATAATTATGATAAGAAATACTTTCAGTGGGTATGGTTTCCTAATGAAATAGACTATACTCTTATTGATAGTCCTATAAATAAAGATGAAAAACAAATAGGACGGACATATACATTTGATAATGAAAAAGATATGATTGAATCCTTTATGACTACTATGATTATTAAAGACCCCGATATGCTTATTGCATGGTTCGGTAATTTTGCTGATATACCTAAGTTATTAGATAGGGCTTGCGCTCTTGGTTTGAATCCTTGTATTATGTCCCCTGTTGGTAGAGTTAAAGGTATTAAGAAATCTAAGGATGGTTTTACCTTTGCTTACAAAGAGAACGGTTTTGGACAAATAGAACAACCCATAGGTGGGCGTATTACTCTCAATTTAGACCTTGCATTTGAAAGACAATGGAATGACTCTCAAAGAGGAACATTACCTTCAATGTCTTTAGATTACATTTCTGAAATGGTTCTAGGTAGAACAAAACTAAAAAGTGAAAAGTTCCCCGACCCTAATGAATTTTATAGAAGAGGTTGGTTGGAAGATACAGAAACTTATTTGAAATACGCTATTATAGATGTTGAACTAATGGTTGAACTGGATGAAACTAATTATTGTAGTGAAGCAATTATATCATTACAACGATTGCTCAAAGCACCATTCGATGCTTGTTTCTATGCTAGTCATATGGGTTCTATTTACTTTATGAGAAACGCTTGGTGGAAAGCACCAACAGGAAGTAAAGTGGATAAAAGAGAAGAGTATGAAGGTGCTATGATTTATGACCCTCTTAGTGAAGGAACAAACGGATTACATTTGAATGTAGCCGCTTTTGATTTTGCGGGTCTTTATCCTGCTATGATGATTTCACGCAATATCAGTTGGGAAACAATTAGTGAAGAACCAACGGAGTTCGCAGTTAATATCGCTACGCCAAGAGATTTTAGCCCAGTAACTAGGGAACATATGTTATACTATAAAACCGATAAGTTAGGATTATTGCCAAGAGCCGTATTGGAACTTAAGGAGTTGCGAAACGAATATAAGCGATTGATGCGAGAGGCTAGAGAATCGGACAATGGAGAATACGCTAAGTGGTATAACAATCAAATGGCAGTAAAGCGATTAATGGCTTCTTTTTACGGCATTGTTGCTTTTCAGGGTTTTGGTTGGGCAAATGTCAATTTAGCCGCAAGCATTACAGCAAGTGCAAGAGAAGCAATTAGATTAGCCGCATTCAAAGCAAAGGAGATGAATGAATGAAATGTATAAAACCGTTAAAACACAACCCTCAATTTGAAGGCAAACATCACTGTAAGCACTGTGAGCGTGAAGCCTTCTTAGATTTACTAGAAGAAAGAAAGTGTGGTGAAGAAGAATGAGAACCAAAATAGTAACAGTCAAAGTATCGTATGATACAGAAGAAACATGGGATATTACCATGCAAGAAATAAAAGAAATATTTCAAATGATGAATAACTTGAAGCGTCATGCTATCATTTTAGAAGTGGAACAGGGTGTTAATCGTGATGATGGACAGAACGAATGAGTTATTAGAAGAATTGCTGGCTATGATAGCAAGAAGTAATAAGATATTGATGATGGTAAATATCGTAAACATAGCAACCATTATAACAATAATTACGGTGGTAATATGAATAAAGAAATTAAAGAATTAAAAGAAGAAATCAAAGCACTTAAGCAAAGAATTAGTGGACTAGAAAGGGATTTGGATTACCAAGTGAATCAAAGTAATAGCAATAGCGGCTTCCAAGAAAAGATTAGAGAATTGCAGGAAGCGGTGGCTAGTATGGCGAATCAACCCGTAGGAATGATGTTTGATTACCGAGCGTGAATAAAATGAAAGTAGTTTATGGACATACAGATTCTATATATGTGCAAATTGATTCCGTTGAAACTGCTCAAAAAGTAATTAAAGAGATTGAAGCATCAGTAAGGGAACACTTTCCTAATATATTAGAATTAGAAGAACACCCAGTTCAACTAGAGTTTGAAAAGTATTTTTCAGCATTGGGTGTTGGAACAACTAAGAACAGAAATGCAGGTTTAGTATCTTGGGAAGACGGACATTGGCTTAATGAGCCAAAGTTCACTATGACTGGATTTACTGCTAAAAGAGTAAGCGAAACTAAGTTGGCGAAAGAAGTTCAAACTACTGCATTAAATATGTGGGTTGAACAGAAGTCAAAGTCTGAGATTACTAAGTATCTACATGATACCTATAAATCTGTGAACGAAGGAGAAATGCCTTTATCATCAGTTGTTAAAAGAAGCAGACTAAGACCTGCTAGATTTACAGTAAAATGCCCCGAATGTAATGCTAAATATCATTTAAGAGAATGTTTAGACTTGAAACATTCTGTTTGTAGAAAATGTGCAACAGAAACGAGAAAGTTTACAACTCTTGAAGGAAAGAAACCAACAATAGGTTCAGGTATTGCAGGAGTTTTATACGCTTGGGAAAAGAATGACACTAATTTTGATGACTCTTATCTATTTATTAAAGTAACAAGAGTAAATGATACTTATACGCATCCTTTAACACAAGAAAAGCGTAAAGTTGAATACTTATCAGGCATAACCTACGAAGATTTTGAAGGTTGTAGTCCCGATTGGGGTCATTATTCACAGCAAGTAGTGAAGAAAGCCGAACCTATTTTCAAGGCTATGGGTTGGGATTTATCGTCCATACGGACGGGAAGAATACAAAAGAGCCTTGAAGAATGGTGGTGAAACCTATGAACAAAGATGAAAGATATGAAGCGAGAATTAAGTCAATGAAACCCTTTACCTATGATTGGAAACCAGAAGATTTTGAAGACCCAACTAAACCAATACTAAAGATTAGTAAGTCTTCTTTAGTTAATTCATTTGGTTGGTGTCCACAGAAATATGTATTTTCATATATTCAAAGACTACCACAAGACCAAACAGAAGCGATGAGGAAGGGAACTATTTTGCATAATGCAAGAGAAGACTTCTTTAATGAATTTGATGTTAAGAAAGCAGAATCAATGAACAATTCAGAAGTTCTTGAGTATGTTACTAGTTTAATGCCCGTAGATGAATACTTTGATATTTCTCTAACAGTAGCAGCATTTGAAGCGCAACGCTTTATTGAAGCAAGAAGTGAAGATAGAGTAGATGAATACCTGCCAGTAATCAATGAAAGAAAGTTTGATTGTGAAATCACTATTCCTAAGAATGGTAGTAAAAAATATCCATTACAACGGGACTATGTAGTAAGGCTTCAAGGTATTATTGACCGAGTGTTTATTGAGAACGGAAAACTAATTCCCTTTGAATACAAAACAGGTGGTTGGAAAGATGGTAAAGAATCTAGTATGAGACAGGAAATGGCTTTCTATCAATTGATGATTGAAAATGCTCCTGATGAAGTCCTTGAAATGCATGGTTTAACCCGTGATATGGAAGTATCTCATTGGGGTTGGTATTATCCAGCCGCCAATCATATTACAGTTGAACCAGTTAAGAAGCGGTCAATGTCAGCACTAAAGGATAATATAGCAAAGTTAATTCATTCTTATGAGAAGAATCAGTTTGATGCTAAGTATTATGAACCAATGTGTTCTAAATGGTGTACTTATTACGGTATTTGTCCTGCCGCACAAGAAGGGTCGTGGTTGTGATATTATGAAAGATTTAATAAAAAAGAAAGTTCTTGCTAAAAACTGGACATTTAATGAAATTGCTAACTTAAAATCTACTATCGCTAGTATCTGTAATGAACTAGTAACAGAACTCACTGTTATGGAAAAACTAAAGATAGCCAGTGAAGTAAGAATTAATGAAAGATATGTAGGCATGGAGTTTAGCCAAGCACTATATGATATAGTCTATATCTCATTAGAAGTAGAAGTAGCAAATACAATTAAAGAATTGCTAAATACAGCAACAGTAAATTTTGGAGGGAATAACAATGAAATATCCGAGAATGGTCTGGTCAGGGAGTCAAATAAAAAACGCCCCGCAGATGAAAAGAAAGAAGATGATAACAAGGAATGATTACATTGAGTTTGTTAATCTACATAATAACAGGACTAATGTATATACGACTGTTTATGACTTTGAATACTTTACAGAATCAATGCCAGTAGAAGCGAGCGTAATTATTGATAGAATGTTTTTAGATTTTGATGCCCACGAAGAAGAATTAGATAAAGCGTGGAGAGATGTAAGGATGGTGATGCAATTGGTTATATCAAATGATTATAAGCACACTTTATTTTTCTCAGGTAGAGGTTTTCATTTATTCTTGTTCGGTAAAAGAACTAAGAACATGAGAGATGTTCAAACTTTCTTTAAAGAAATCAAGGAGTATCTTGTTATGAAAGTAGGTAAAAAGAATACTCTTGATGAAAGAGTTGGACAAACCACTAGATTGAGAAGAGTTCCTAATACTGTAAATATGTCTTCTTCTGATGGAGAAGGAAATGCGAGATACTGCATTCCTTTGACAGTTGATGACTTATCATTAGAGATTGAAGAAATACTTTCAATGGCACTCAAGCCCCGCCATATCCCCTTCCAAAAAGGCGGAGAAAACGAGGTAACTTTTCCCAAAGCACCCCCCATTGAGGCTATGAAGGGGTCAATTTCTGTGCCTTCAAGCGGGGGTAAATTACCCATGTTGCCCTGTTTGCATAATGCGGTCATGGTAGAGAATCCTACGCATTTAGCGAGAGCATACTTAGTATCTTGGTATAGAGATTTACTTTCAGGTTATACTAATTTAGACAATGATGGAGATAAAAGAAAAGTTCACGAACTAATAGTTGATGAACTAGAAAGAGTCTTTGCTGATTCCGATTCAGTATGGTTAGATTGGGATAAAAACGAAACAATAAAACATTCCCGTTTTACTGTTAATAATAATTACAACACACCTCATTGTGATAGACTCATCAGTGAAGGGTTTTGTGTAGGAAAATGTTGGAGGTATTCAAATGACTAAAAAACGACACATAGATTTTTCTTTATTCAAAAGAGTAACATTAGATACGCTAGATATGATTGTTGATGGAATTTTTCTAACTGATTTAACTGAGAAAGTTTCTTTTAATTATCTAAACTCTAAGTGGGAACATAATATACATGATTATGAAAAAGCAAAATTATGCGAGACTATTGTTTCTAAGATAGCGAAAAACAATGGTTGGAAGGCAAAAAAGAAAACGGTAATGGAATCTTATTTAATTGAGGATGAAATTTTAAGACACCCAAAAGTGCTTACTTTTTTATACAGGAGGAAGAACGATGTTAATAATTGATTCAAGAGAAAAGTCTAAACTAGCCAAACTAGTTATGTTAAAAGCAAAAGCCCTTAATTTGGAACACGAAGTTAAGTGGATTGAAATAGGTGATTATGTTTATGATGATGTTTGTTTTGAAGCAAAATCAGCAACCGATTTTTTAGGTTCAGTAATGTCTAAAAGACTATGGACTCAACTTGATAATATGGATAGACACTATAAAACAAATGTAGTAATCATTCATGGTGATATGCAAGAAGCCATCATTAATATAATAGAACACTCCCCCAGTAAAATACCGATAGGAACAAGAAGCATCATGCTAAACAATAAGTTTCTAGGTGCAATAGGGAGAATTGTTTTAGACACCGACATAAAGCCTTTTTGGGTTCAGTCGGAAGAAGAAGCAGCATTAATTATAACAGCAGTAAGCAAAATGAAACCATTAACTAGAGAAACAATAGCACCACAAGTATTTAAAAGAATAACAACAGACGATTTAAGAATAGACTTATTAAGCAGCATTAAAGGCGTATCAATCAAAAAAGCAAAATTACTAATAAAACAATACGGCTCAATTATGGAAGTTGGAGAATGTTCAGCATTTGAATTACAAGCCATTGAAGGAATTGGAGAAACCTTAGCCCAAAGAATAATCTCTACATTAAACTCGGAAGAGAAGGTGAAAATATGAATAATAAAAAAGATGGTGAATTTAACCTAGAATTATATGAGAACGAAGATGAAAATGAATACATAGATGCCATTGAAACAAATGCAGGAGTATTTAGTGAAGCACTACCAAGAATCGTAAGAGACTTTCAAAAGTCAGCACTTGAAGTGTCTCACTATAACCACATTCCAGCAGCAATTAGTTTCTTTACTATACTCGGTCAAATTACAAAAGACTTTATTAAAATTCCAAATGGAAGAAGTATTGAAGATTCAAGAATACATTTCTGTTGGGTGCAAACATCGGGAACTGGTAAATCTACCCTATGGAACTTTGTTGGCCCAGTTTCTAAGAAAACATTTCAATTGATTAATGATGAGGGTAATCACCCATCATTGAAAACTAATTCTTCAAATGAAAATGTTCCAGATGTTATGAGTAGAGTCTTTGATACATTTGGTGTAACTGATTATACTGATTCAGTGTTAATCGGTAATTGGGGAGAACAAAAGAGAATGGAAACAGACCCCGATTCTTTAGAAGAAAAGTGGACTGGAGATATGATGCCTAAAAGAAATGCTGGATTACTAGAAGGTAATGGATTAGCGCATTGGGATGAATTTGAGTATTCTGGTATCTTTAAGCAAAGTCAGCACCAAGATAAAGCGATTGTGTATTTAAATACATTGATGAATACTTTAGCAGGTGAATCATGGATTATTTCAAAGGCTCTTACTTCTTATGATAATAAAATTATGGAATGTTTTTGTGAGCGTTCAATTATTGCTATGACTTATCCGCCTAACAACTTAAATGAAATCATGGCTGAGAAGGGTGTTCTTCAAAGAATGCTTTTGTATGTTTGGGAAGTTCCTAAGTTTATTCAGCACAAGATGAGATTAGAACAAATTGATAAGGCAGGAACATTAGAAGAAGTAAACCAACCTGTTGATAAGTATGCAAACGCTTTATTCAAAATCTATAAAGAAGTAGAAACTCGCTTCAATGCAGTTGGAGGTAATGCTCTTAACACTATCAAGTATTCTCCTGATTTTAATGAAGTATTGAAACTTGAATATCAAAACATGAACAACTACCTTTGGAACACAAGAGGCGAGGTTGCTGAAATTGCATCAAATTTTACTACCCGATTACTTAAGATTCTAATTAAAATGTCTGTTCTTTGTAGTGTTGCTTCCGCCCCATCTATCGCTAAAGAAGAGGATAAATTCATAGTTACAGGCCACAATGTCCGTCAAGCGGCAACAATCGTCCGACAGTGTTATATGACATTGGTAGATTGGCTAGAACGAAGCCTACGAGTTAAGCGTCATAGCATCTCCGAAAACTCTCTTGAATCAGTCTTTATTAATGTTTATAAGAACTTAGACCAAGATGAAGAAGGTTATGTTAATAAAGCATTGTATTTCAAAGCAATTAAAGATAAAGCAAAGAAATCGCAAGCGCAAATTTATAGACACTTTGATAATGTAAAGCACATGTTTGAAGAAATGTATGTTGGTCGTTCAAAGTATATTCGTATGGCAAAAGGTGATGAAGAATGAAATGGGAAAATACATATTTAGTGTTTGAAGTCAGTAAAGGGCCAAAAGTAATTATAGATACATTAGACACTTATGGTGCTGATGGATGGGAATGTTGTTCTCAATTAATTGTTGCTGGTTCACAGATTGTTTGCTTTTTAAAGCGAAGAACAGATGTTGATGAAGAACCTAAAGTGGATAAAGAAGCCGCTAAGATTAGTAAACTTTGGTCTAATGCGGGCGAGTGAGTTAAATGTCAGTTCTAGCAATTGACCTTGAAACCAAAAATATGTCTTATGACATAGGCGGTTTCGGTAATACTCATATGTTTCAAGTATCTACTGTTGCTACTTGGGACGGTAAAACTGGAACTGTTTATGTTGATGAAGCAGTAGATACTTTCGCTAAAAGCGGCCATGTAGTTAAATCTCTTAAAGAACTTAAGTATGATTTAGATGAGCATTTTGAAAAGGGCGGTCGTTTATTAGGCCATAATATCGCAGCGTTTGATTTACCTATCCTTAGAGACTCAATGGACATTTATTGTATCAATAAGTATATTAAAGAAAAACAATACATAGATACTTCTAAAGTTCTTCTTAAAGAACACGGTGAAAGATTTCCTCTTAGTAATTTAGTTAAATGCACTATGAATGATTATAAACTCATGGATAGTGCAGATGCACCTAAGTTATGGAAAATGGGTCAATATGATGAAGTAGTTGAGTATTGTATGAAAGATACTCAATTAGTATATGACCTGTGGGAACACGGAATAGAACATGGATTTGTAAAAGCCTTTTCAGTAGAAAAGGGAGAACATAAAGAATTAGGGGTGATGTGGTAATGACAGGCTGGGAATGGTTTGGATTTTTTATCTTTCTTGTCGTCTTAATGCTTTTGTTCTTTGCTGCTTTCGGCGGAACTTCGGTTACTGATGAAAGCGTTGAAGAATATATGAAGCGTTTGATGGGCGAAGATAAATCCGCAAAGTGATTAAATGGGATTAAAACAAAAATGCTCGTATTGTGGTGAATACACCGTAGCGAGAAGACTATTGGGCTTTTATGTGGGTTCAACCGAGCAAGTTAAATTGTGGGAATGCAGGGCTTGTTTAGGTATATGGTCGGAAAAAAAGATTTGAGGGGGCTTCGGCTCTCTCATTTTTTTTTGGTTTTTTAAAGCCAACAGATTTTTTATAGGCGCAAATGAGAACATTTAACTCATGTTAAAATTATTTCCAAATAAAAGGCATCGGAAGTTGCCGCAGTTCCAGCAATTACATTAGCATCTGTATCTGTTGTTCCTCCTGCTATATGAAACTTAAAAATAAGTTCACCTACTGAAGCACTTCCCAAAATTTCTATTCTAGGGTTAGTTCCAAAAGGGCTTCTATACGGTGCATTTAAATTAAATGATATACCTCCTGCAATATTAAGCCTATTAATACTAATATTACCAGCCAATACATTATTACCAGTATCTTTTATTACTGAAACGGTTAATGATTCTGTTCCTGAAGGTGATATGGAACTACTACCACTGTAAAAAGCAAACGGTCTTATTTCATAATCATTACCTGCTGATAATGTTGCACTACCATTACTTAATGTGGGTGCAACTCCACCAACAGAATTCAAATGTGCAACATAGTCGCTAACTTCTATTCCTCTTATTAAAGCACCAGTATTAGGGTCTTGATAGAATTGTCCAATAGTCATGTTTTCTATTTCTAATCCGACTTGCGAGTGATTAGAAACAGGAGCAATCTTACTTGTTACTGAAATTAATTTATCACCAACAGAAATACCGCCGCCACCACCGCCACTTAAACGCTTCTTTTTAGCCTTTAAGCCTTTAGTTACGAGAAACAAAGGATTATCCATTTAATCACCCAATAACTTCCCAGTTTCTATCTTCGGTATAAATAACTGTTTTGCCATTTCCTGCTGCTACGGATAATGGAGCAGATGTAAGAGTAGCGGATAATTCATAAAATTCATCTTGTGCTGAACTAGTAGCATAAGAACTAGCCATATGTGCTTCAGCACCACCTAAAGTAATCCTATCAAGGTTTGTTGTTCCTTGTTTAACTAAAAAGGAGTATTGTGTTCCTATTGGTGGATGAGAGGGCAACATTACTTGATTAGTTCCTATACAAATAAATGTAGTTCCTGTCATCCAAACAGGTATATGAACAAATGCATTATTTAAATTTCCTACATTAGCAAAACCAGCAGAACTCGTAACGCTCTTTAAAAACCACATTCCAGTTAATCCTGCTGGCCCAGTTGGGAAATTATGTAATCCTTGTTGATTAAATACATCTTGTTGATGAGTTCCTGGATTTTCTGCTTGTAGTTCTAAAGCAGAAAGAGTAATTGTTTCTCTTGGTTTTACCAAAATTGCATCCCAATCTCCACCAAAGGAAGTAGAGACAGGATAAATCTGTGATGTCCCAGTTAAAATCCTACTCATATTAACACAACGAGTATTTCCTTTATGGCTTAACATTCCAGTTGGATGAGTTGAGTTCCATTGACCCCCATTCATTCTTCTTCTTTGAGCAGCCTGTGATTGGTCAGCGGCATTTTCATTTCCAACTAAAACATACAATCCATAAGCAGTAATATTGGTAATACTAATAGTTCTTCCTATATGACTTTCAGGCTTTTGAATACCAACAAAGAAAGTATTGCCACCAAATACAGTATCAACTGGATAAGTATGAGCAGTAAGATTACCTGCTACTCTATTTGTTTCATTTGCTACTGTTAATAATTGAAGTTCGCCAGTTGCGCCTGTTGGAGTTACTGGATTCCCAGCATTATGTGTAGCACTTATTTGTGTATCTAAACCAACATAATAATGTTCTTTAGCGCAATCAATTAAATTAGCATTAGGAAATAATGCATCAATAATATTAACATGTCCATGCCTAGTAACTCCATATCCGCCAGCAGCATCAGCCGCTAATTCTTGTGATTGGGTGTATTTACCTGCATTAGAAATACCTCCTGTTCCTCCACCAATAGAAACGGCTGAAACTGAACCGCTTGGTGCAGTAATGTTATTTGCAGTAGTTGTAATTAAACCAGTTGTAGTAAGAGTTGTTCCAGTAATTCCTCCTGTAACTGCTAAAACATTAGTTGAACCGTTGAATGTTAAATTAGATTCACCATTTAAGTTTGTATTTGCTGCCCCCGAAGTAACTATTCTATTATCTCCGTGATTAGCAACAACTCCACCACCAGTTAAAACTGTTCCTGCGGAAGTAACTTCACCTGCAAAAATCGCTTTACCTCCTTCGCTCATATCTAAAGTTAATGCTGTAACTGGAGTTCCACCATCATTACCTTTAAACACAATATCTCTATTAGAATCAGCAGTTTCAATAACAATATCAGCCCCACCTGTCGCTGAACTTGCTTTCATAACTATACCTGTTGAAGTGGCTTCAATTGTTCCCATTTCAGTATATGTCACTCCTGTTCCGTCTGTTGAATTATCATGTGCAATACTAAACGCTTGAGAAGTTTTATCATAAGTTAAGTATTGAAGAAACGGGGCTGAACCAGTATGAGTAATAACTGCAATAATAGTATCTCCTAAAACAAAAGCAGGGACTTTATTTGCAGCCGCAGGATTCCTTAAAACAACTGTTGATGTTAAAGGAGTTGCAGCATCAGAATCCTCATTAGTCGGTCTTGGGGCTACAAGTAAATGATAGCCATTTGTGTGAGTAGCACTTAATGTAAGAGAAGCACCAGTAACGGCTGTAACTTTACCATTATACAGTGTTTCTCCTGCGGCAACAGTAATTCCCGTAGTTCCTGCTACTGTTATATTAAATCCTGAAAGAGCATATCTTCCAGAAGAAGCGGTGCTTAATGCTTTTAGTAGCCCAGTATGGGGGAAATCTATTCCGTCTTCAATTTGGCTTTGTGTGCCAGTTGTGCTTTGTCCAAAAAATTTAGGGTTTGTTACCATCTTATTCCACCTCTATTATTAAAAATATCTCTAATGTTTCATTTGCTGCAAATGGGCCGACTCCTTCAAAATTAACTCTACTTAATAAATTGCTTTGATTATCAAATAAACCCATTTCTCTTATTACCGAACCCGTTAGCAAAGAACCTGCAACTGAAACTTTGGCTTCAATTACATTTATATCGGAGTCAGAAGTAATAACTGTTGTAGAAAATCCACTAGGAACATCTAAAGTGTTTTGTGAAGGACTTGTGCTATTTCCACCTAATCCTATTTGAGCAGAATTAATTAAACTTTTAAGTTCGGCGGCGAGTAATTCTTTTAATTTATTGCTTATCATAGTAATTTCTCCTGTAAATTAGTAATAACGATGGTTTGGCCGCCCTCAAATCCTAGTTGGACGGTGCTTGTATTTAAGTTTGTTCCGAATCCAAGTGTAAGAGGGTTTCCTGATGTTGTGCGTTTTCTAATTAATGTTCTAATTTCTTTGATATTAATAGTATCGAGTATTTCTATACTTGATTCGTTTTCATTGAACTTTTCATTTCTTAAATATGATTTGGTTTCTTTACCTTGTCTAATAATATCTACTAATCTATCATCTAAAGATTCAGCATATTTACCTAACTCTAATTCCATTAGACCAGTTAATCTATGAGAAATACTTAATACAATATATTCATTTCTTTCTATATTTTCTCTAACTAATTCAAACTGTATTATGTCTCCACTTCTAAGTTGTTCTAATCCTTTAGTTGCCACAGTTACTTTGTATGATTCATTTAATTTAGAATGTAGTCTTAGTAGTTCTCTAGCCTCTTTGTCTACTTCATCTTGAGTTAATAACTTATCTTCAAACACTTCTAAAGTTTTTCTGCCCAATTCTTTAATGCTTCTAAGGTCTTTTTTAACAGATTTATGGCTGCTACCATAAACCGTAATTTCATTGTATAAGTTGAAATTAGTTTTTTGTTTTTCATACTCAAAGATTTTATACTTACCATTTTCCGATAATAATACTTTAGCATATTTATTACTTGCATCTTCGGTATCAATCACAAACTTGCCATCAATGATTTCTATTTCTCTATCCTTTTTGTTTAAAAGGTATCTTGCTGCGGATAATAGGTTTTGGCCTTGAAAATTAGGTGCAGTAAATAAAGGATAAGTAGGTTCATTTTTAATAGTAAGTTCTATGTTTTCATTCTCTAAAAGAGTAGTAGCAATTTTTTCTGATTCTGCTACAATATCAACTGTATTTCCTATCAAACATCTTTTACTTTCTTTATTAAAGTTTTTATTAACTTTTACTTTCATTATCTCGCTCATGCTAGTTATGCCTTTTAATTTTTGTAAAGAAGAAAATTTAAGATTATATCCTGCACTAGTAAGTCCTGCGCTAAAAGTAGTTTCTCCATCACTTAAACATACTTTTGAAGGAAGAGTATTCCAAAAATCAAGGCTCATAGAGTTATTAATTAGTCTATGGTCTGAGTTTACTTTACCCGCTAAATCAACTAAAACATACATTGAACCTATCGCTTCCATATCATTAATGCTATCATTTTGTTCCATTGAACCATCAGTAGTAGCGTGGGATTTTAAATCTCCATAACATGCATCAGCATTAGGTTTTTTAGTATATGAACTAGATATATAACCTATATTAATATCAGTAGGGCTAAAGTCATAAAAAGTAGTATGATTAGGCTGAAGTATTCTATATATATTTGTTGGGCCAAGAGTGTTGTCTAAAGTTAAAATTACTTTACTTGGGTCACTTGGATTAACTTCGTGTGAAATAACATAAGTTAATCCTAAGCCGTCTGTAAAAATATTATTGTCTTGGCTAGGGTTACTTATTCTTAATAAATAACAACCAGTTAAGTCTAAATCTAATAACCATGCTACATCAGTATTAGTTGTTTCAAAGGAATAAGGATAGACTGTTGAGCCTGAACCTTCTCTATATGTTCCTGCAATAAGAGTAGCATGAGTTCCTTTTAGTCTAGGCTTAAAACCAACCTTTATTCCAGCCCCTTCATCTGGTAAATCAGCGTTTTCTTGTTTAGTTGAACCAAAATCTAAATAATACTCATACTTATTAAACCATGTAGAGTATTGAGAAATTAAACCAAAAATAGTTATAGGAGAACCCCCTGCGTGTTCTCTTCTAAATACTCCTTCTATCATTGGGAAAGATTCTCCAACGCTTACTTGTTTTTTATCTTTAGCGTCTTCTATTTTAAAATTACCTAAAGCAACAGGAACGAAATTCTTATATAACATTTCATTAGAATTGTTGGCACTAATATCAGCATAACTAGTAGATAAAGGTGAATTAAGTAAACGATTCATAGTATCAGAATAAGTATATTGAATAGATGAAAAATTATTCGCTATTGAAATAGGTAAATATATACCACCAATTCTAGGAGTAGATGCATAATTGTTAATTATTCCTCCTAAAGTTTCTCCCCATTTACCGTGATAAGCACTTGAAGTTTTACCCCAACCTACCCCATCTGCGGTAATATCTACATTTACTTTAGCAATAGTAAAAACTACTCCATGATTAGCAACTGCGCTCGTTTCAACTAAATATGTATCTTCAACTGCGCCTCTTTTAGTTCTCCATTGAGTAGCCAAACTTCCTCCATAATTAGCCGCATTAGAATCATTTGCAGTATCTCCGCCATAAACATGATTAGTTCTTAAATTAACTGAATCATATGCTCCTGCTATTGCTGCATGAAACTGCATCTCGGTATATCCATCAACTAATTGTATTTCAATCGCAGTATAATCAATTCCCGTTGGATGGTGAGGTGTTCCACCAGTTTGACCTGTAAAATCAGTTGCGAAAATATCTGGTATTGTATCTACATTACCATGACTAGGAGTTTCAACATTAAACCAAAAGAAATACCCTGTCCTATTCCCATTCTCGTCATAAAACTGATGAGCAAACCAATTCTCGGAAGGGGCAGGTGTTCCATCTGTCGCACTATGAGCATGAATAGGCAAGACAGAATTATTGTTAATAGTAACATATTTTTGGTTAGATTCAAATGCAGGACTGTTAAAAATGCCGCCTTTAAATCTTTCTAGCGCAACATCAGCCGCCATAAAAGAATTATTACTGCCTCTTCCCGAAATAATGCTTCCTAGATAGTTTGCTTTTGAAATCTTTTTAACTGGCCCAGTATAGTATGCGCTTTTATTCCAATTAGCAAATCTAATAAATGATATTAAAGAATTAGTGTTATTCATAAAACCAATTAAAAAGTTATTTGAGTCATCAGTTACAAGGGCATCATATTTAATTAAAGGATTTGAACCCGTAATACTAGCGAAATTAACAGGGCTTCCTCCACTAGCAGCAGTATAAAATGAAATGCTTGCATCTGCTGGGTCAGCAGCATAACTTCCTGATTGAAGGTAGTATTGAACATCTCCATCAAGATTTACAGGAGTAAATACTTCAGTAAACCTACTAGCACTCATTGATGGTATAGTAGTTTCAGGTAGTTCTTTTTCAGGGTCAATTTGATTAAAAGACCAATCAACCACTACTTCAGTTAATCTCATTATGCCTACATTCATTAAAGCATTTAAATTTTTATCTGAAGAAACAATGCTTGCAGTTGAATAATCCCCATCTACATTAGTATGTCTAGTTGTAGTTATTTCATTTGCTTTAGCGTCTTCGGAATTACTTGAAGTAGTAGGTAACAATCCTACTATATTGTATTTAGAAATGTCTTTAGCAACAAGGGCTGAATTAGCCAAACTATCTGGTCTTCTGTCGTGATAAGGTGTTTCATCAGAATTAGCAAATATAAACATTCTATCTACGCTTTTTTGTCTATGAGAAATAAGGTCTTTTGCTCTAGCAGTATTAAAGTCATTAAGAGCATCTCTATCTATGCTATCACTGATTCTAACAAAATTGAAGGGATAAGTGTATGTTTTTGTTGGTGTAACACCTATTTGTTTATCATCAAAATTAGAAAATGTAGGGGTAAAGTAACCTCTTCCCTCAATAGGCAAATGACTATGAGTAGAAGAATACCTTCTTCTACTTTTCACTAAATCATTTCTTTGAGTATTTAATTTATATGTAGCGGCATAATTAATTTCATCTCCCTTTTCAAGACTATAAATAGAATACAAAGGACTCCCGTATTTCTGAAAAGAAGTATAAAGACTATCAGTATATTTTAATTGCACATCTAATGGGCCAAAGTTACTAAAAGTTTTATAAAATTGAATATGAGAAATCATTTTACCTCCATGTAAATGACCTACATTTATTAATTCTAGTTCATGAGTATCTTTATCATCATATAAAGTTCCAGCACTTTTAGGTAGCCCCGTTACACTACTTAAAGTAGTAACAGTTTGACCTGTAATATAACGAATCTTTCTATCTAATACAATAACGCTATCTATGGAATTGATATGCTCATCCATTATGATTCCTTTAAATACACCGTCAATAAAACAGGAATCTCCCCGCTTAACTCCAGTAGTCTGTATTAAACCCTGCATCCAAATATAATTTGCTTCTTCACCAAAAGCAATAGTTATAACAGTCTGTCCTATTGTATTAGGAGTAGCGTCATAATCATTTGCTAAATTAATTTCTAGCCTACCTAATGTAAGAGGAACATAAGGGGCTATTTCTACATCTAAATAACTTCCAATCTCAGTTATATTTAAGACGCTATAATCTATTAAAGTATTAGGCATGTGTATATTTTCATGGGTTTCTGTTGCTTGCCCATTACCCAATACACATTGGTAGTCAGCACCATTAATATCTCCTTCTACTTTACTAATGTGATAACCTACTGCTCTAGCATCAGTAGAAGCAGAAGCATTTACTAATGAACTCTGTTCTAATCCTGTTGAATCTAAAGAACTGCCAGCAGTAAAATACAAACCCTTGTCAGAAGTTCCTGATAAAGAGGTAACTGAATCAACTAGAATGTTACTGGCTAATGCTTTATTAAATACTAAATTTTTAATCGGGGTAGTTCCATTCTTTTTAGCCTTGTATAATTTAAAAATACCTTTGTTAGCATAAGTATCTCCGCCACAATTAACTCTTGAATAGCCCTGTAAAGCATGAATATGAGAAGTGGCGTTTGAGGCAACTGTTCCTATTAATTTAACAAACTTTCCGTAATTGGTATGAGTTTCAGCAAAGAGTTTATCTCCCACAACTAAAGTTACGCTTTGATTTACATTAGAAGCATCCTTTACAGTTATACTACTACTGCCAAATGTGGCTTCAACATAACCTACATGCACTAAATCATTTAATGGGGAATTAGTAGAATAAACGATGTCTTCACTAAACAAAACATTATTGTTAATAATAGGAGATAAAACCTTACTCATTATGTCTCTACCTTCAACCTTCATTATGCTTTGTCCGTCTTGTCTGTAATAATCTAAAACCTCTATTGTTCCATTTAAGTTTTCATAATATAGATAAAAGTCGCCATTTAAATGTAGGCCTTCTTCTAAATACTTATCTAAATCAACAGTAAATGTTAATAGATTCTTATCAAAATCATGTGAAGTGCATTTGAAAAAATTATAGATTGAGTTTTTACTAGTAGAAACTAAATACAAATCATCATGTCTATCGGCTATTAAATCAAAAGAATTAATAAGACTCTTATTAAAAGGACTGTATGCTCTTCTGTATATTTTATCTCCTATTGAGATTGAAGGTGTTCCTATATCAGAATAAGAAGATTCAGTTTCTAATCTTGAATAAGTGTTTGATGAACCATCTACGGTATAAGAGGCTTGTAATAAAGTTATATCATTTGTAGTAATGCTTTTTATAACATATAGCCTATCTTCTATTTTAATTTCTTCACCTAAAGTAAAGTAATTAATTACTCCAACGATATTAATAGCCCATACTTGCTCTCCTGCATTATTAGTGGCTATTTGAGAACCATTTGGGCCAACAACTAATTTAGTGTCTACAAAAGAATGTAATTTACTTTTACTTAGTCTTTGTCTTGTTCTCAAAGAAGAGTTAATGTCTAATTTGCTAGGGTATATTTTCATCATATCAGCGATACTTACTTCGGAAAACGAAGTTTTTCCTTTAATAGATTCTTCAACCTTTAAGTCCATTACATTATAAGTATAATTAACTTTATCATTAGAATAATCATAATGTATATATCTTGTTGAGCCTCTTGAAGTGTATTCAGTAGAAGAAGGTAAAATTAAATCATCACCATCTCTTCTTGCGTTAAAGAAAGATGTTTCATAATCAGTAAAATTACTGGTTGCTATTACATGACTTTCATTTGAATTACTTACAGTAAAAGTAGTAGTTGCTACTGCAACAGTGGTTGATTGAGATAATTGCACAGAATCAGCACCAAGAATAGCAGTTACATAAGTCCCGTCAGGAACACCTGTTTTATTTATTCCTCTATATAATAAATCATTAATTGTTCCACTACTGATGCCTGTTATATTTCTTATTTCTGTTGGGAAGTTAGTTGCATGAATGTCTCCTGTAAAAGTAACTTCATCAGTAGTGTCTAATGTTCTAAGATTATCAATTAATTTTGTCTTTAAAGTAAACTTTCCGTAATCCTTTACTTCTCCCGAATATCCTTGATTGGTTAAGAAAGTTGTAAATAGAGGGGTGCTTGATGTGTCTAATCTTAAAAAATTTAAATTAGTTTGGTGAATTTCATTCGTTCTTAAAAAGTATTTAGTATTGTGTTCTAGTTGATTTTTAAGTTCAGGCTTAAACCAATAATAAGGGCGAGAAATATTTAATTTGTTTTGTAATTCTCCACTTATCCCTAATCCTATTGCTTTAAAATCACTAGTAATTGCTGGCCCTTTAAATAATTTAAACTTTACTCCATAAGTAATTTCATTACCTAAACTCGGTTCAAATTTAATACTATCTCCATAAGCGTCGGAAGTATGTATAGAAGTAATTCTAGCAAAGTGATGTTTTAGTGAGTTATCGGAATGTATCATTACGAAATAATAATCTGTTAATAAATCAGAAGCACTAATTGAACTTAAATCTATTCCATCAGCATTATAAGAATCATAAACCTTCAATATATTGCCTTCTGTTTTTTCTAAGTTAGAGTATTCTGTTCCTAGATTAGAAGCAGAAGTTATTCTAAAAATTGATTCTTGAGCAGTATCATCAGGATAAACAGCAGAAATAATTGCATTAGTATTAGTATATGCAGTTTCAGTAGTTGCTACTGGAGTAGTTGGCGTATTCTCATTAGAATTAACAGAAACTGTTAATTCACCTAAATTAAAAACTCTTAGTGCCATTACAAATCAACCTCTTCAAACCTGTAATAGAATAGAGTATTCTCATAATTAGGTAGTAAGTTAAATGTCCCTACAAAATTCTTTCTAGGAATATCCATCATACTCATTTCATGTATTTCACCCATGAATTGTTTATTGATAGTAGCCGTATTATATCCTTTATGTGAGAAGGCTTGTCCAATTTTACAATCATTTGGTGCAAAGGTAAAAGTAGTTGTTTCTGTATGTTTATTTGAAAACATCTTGTTTCCGTTAATATAGAAAGTAATTGAGTTTGTAGTTGAATTAAATACACAAGCCACATGAAATGTGTCATTTATGTAAGTTGGTTCAGCATAACTGCGAATAAATAACTCACTTCCGCTTACTAAAGTTTCCGAAAAACTGCTACTTATAGTAATGCTGGATGAAGAAGAAGTTGAAACCAAACCGAGCGATTCAAAGCCGAAACCGCTACGGTAGAACACCTCTAAGCGGCCACCACCAAACAGATTTGTGGTTGTGAAGCCCGAACCATCAGCAGTAAAATCCGTAGCCGTATGGCTCACGATAGAGCCGATAGAGCGATACCCTCCCATTCCATCTTCGTCAAATGTTTGTAAATTATCGGTGTTATACTTAAATCTTCTTAAATAGTTTGGTTGAATACAAATAGGAGAATCAAAGGTTTCAGTTACATTATTAATTGTCATTCTTGCTCTTAATTTATATTCAGCAGGTTGGTTCTCATTATGTAATGTAGAATTAACCAAACCAAACCAAAACCTTACTGTATCAGTAGAGTCATAATTACTAAAGATAGTCATTTCATGGCCTAAGCGATTAGCAATAGGAAGGTATCTTTCACTTTGATAATTAGTATTAGTTGATTGATGATTATTAGAAGGCATTATTTTTTTATTATTATCAATTGTTGGCTGAGAAGCAGTAGAGATTTTACCATATCCATTTATTTCATATGGAGTAATAATTGATTCTAAAGTAAATGAACCTTCATTAGCCCATAATCCATAACCAATATGTGCTTCGGCTATATCTTCAATAGCATCATCAACTGCACTATTATAAGAAGGAACATTGTCATGGTAATCAATGACTACACCGCCATTACACATAACAGGGAATACTAGCCCCCTTTGTTTTCCTAATAGAACATCATACATTTAAATCACCTTAAGGTAAAATTAAAGCCACTTGGAACTCTAAAGTAAAATCAATAAACCTATTTTCAGAATTAAAAGAAAAACCAAATGAACGAATAAATCCTTTTAGTCCATCATCGGTTTCGGAATGAGGAAAGGTAAAAGGTAAAGGAACTCTAGCGTTATCTTGTTTTAAAGCCCCTCCCCTACTTTTCCATGTAAAAGGTATTTGTCTTTCAACAACTTGATTGTAGTCTTTATCAACCGTTGAAGGCATTAAAACAACTAATTCATTAAATGCTTGATGTTCAGCAAGCCCTGTTGAATCTACTCCCGAAGCAATCATTTGTGCTATTTCATGTGCGGTAAAAGTTCTTACTTTAGAAGGATTTCCACTTCCATGTTTTTTAGTAATAGTTTGTTCGGTAATAATTCCTTTAACACTTACAGTCTTATTAGACATTCCTAAATCTAAAGCAACAGTGGTTGCTTCTCCAGTAATTGCACCAGATAAAGGAATAGGAAAAGCAGGTATTGTTTTATCAGTATTAAAATCTACGCTTTCTGCTTTAAGAGGAATAGTATTAATATATAGACCATCAGCCTCATCAAAGGCTTGTAATTTTAAAAATACATTATGTTCATTAGCGTCCATTTAATCACCTTAAACTATTGTTTTGCCTTGAGATATTGTTTTGAATTGTTCTTGAAATTTCTCTTGCTATTCTATCCATTTCGGATTTTGATGTGTCTTTAGCATTAATTGTAATGTTGATATTGTTAGTGTGGTTTTGAACAGTCTGTTTCTTCTGTTCTATTCCTATTACTGTGCTTTTACCACTTTTAGCAGTAATTTCTTTTGATTCCTCATTAGAAAATACTCTTGAACCCTTTGGTAATTTAACTAATTCTGGGCCTTTTTCTCCAACTAATGATAATCCATCTTTAGTTACTCCACCATCGGCAAATGGATTAATAGCATCAATTCCAGCCTTAATTAATTTAATTATTTTAACAATTATATTAGTTGCGAAAGTAATAGGTTTAAGTAATTTACTTCCGAGTTTCCATATAACAACTCCAATTACAACTGCAATCCATAGAGGCGCACCTAGAATTAAAGCAGCAATAGTTCCAACTACGGCTACTACCATAACAATAGCCTTAGCCATCTTTTTACCGTCTTTAAGAATATCTTTAACATATTTTACTGCACCCGCCCAAAGTAATTTAAGTAATTCCCAAGTAAAGGAGGCTAGTAAACCTAAACCTGCAAGCATAAGCGTAAGACTCAACTTTAGTAAATTAAAAGCCAAATCAATAAATCCATTTACTAATTCATCTATTCCTCCATCACCGAAGATACTATTAAAAATGGTAGTTATATTTCCTATAATCTCACCAACTATCTTAGTAATTATAGGTATTATTGGAGCAATAAACTCCATCGCTTTTTCAAAAGCGTCTTTAATCATTGGCCCAAATACTTTAAGAAGAACTACAATACCAACAATAGCCAACATAACATAAACCATGCTAGCCGCAGCAAATCTCAATACTCCGCCTAATGCTGGTAGTATTTGTTTAACTCCCCCAAACACCTTACTAATCTTTTTAATAGTGGGATGCTTGTTTAATAGATTAGCAAAACTATCTTTCTTTGCTTGTCTA
>CERP01017256.1_pt1 | contig 54242 bp, 50 predicted proteins | sample 530801 | NCBI WGS metagenome assembly CERP01 (sample SAMEA2620991, study PRJEB7988) | marine metagenome | biome: marine biome (ENVO:00000447); feature: surface water layer (ENVO:00002042); material: "saline water (ENVO:00002010), including plankton (ENVO:xxxxxxxx)" | depth 5 m | reverse complement strand
GGAAGGAAATTTTGATGACTTTCTAACCACTGTTCTAGAAACTGCAATTGGAGATGATGGAACAGTTTATCACCAGACACCATCTGGTGATGATTTGGACGTATATGGGTACAAAGATAATGTTACCCAATGCGAATGTTTCAATCGTCAGGGTAATTGGTTTTATGGTAAGTGCAGTGAAGTGGAAAATGTGACAAGTTTCTGTGGAAGTGTTGTGGAAAGGACTGACGTTAGAGTTCCGGCTGCATGTTGTCACGAAAATACAACAACAGATGAAATTGACTGCACCAATGTCTGTACCGCGAAAGAGTGCTCGGATCTTGTCACACCAACAGAGGGTAGTAGCGGGGGCACTTCAATTTATTATGGAACAGAAGCCGGAGGTCAGGGTTCCGTGTGTGACTATTCTTACATAACCGAGCCTGCCGAATGTGGCGCTGCGGTTAATAATACAAACAGAGAAAGACAATACTGTGATTCATGCTCAAAGGATCCAGTAAATATTCTGTATCCTTGCTTTGAACTGATAACCAAAAATAATAAATTAGAATACAAGTGTTCCCAGAAAACTCGCGTTGAGTGTGTCGAATCCAAAGGATATCAGTATCCAACAAGAAATCAATATAAACTTGGTTCATGTTCTGATTATTCTTCATTAATGTATCCTCCTCTCCGGGGAACAGGTTCCCTTAGAGTAATTCCACCAACTATAAGTTCATCTGTCCAATTACCGAGTATTGGTAACCATTATCAGGGTGGTATGTACATGGGAACATTCGCCCCAGGCGGAGTTGCTGGATTGGATCCTACGTTAGTAAAAAGAAGATCCAATAATCTAATGGAAGAAGTTCCATCAAGAGGACCTGAGTCTGGAAGTAAGGTTAAAAAATGGGCACTGATCTGTTCGTACAGACCATTTGGTTCCAATAAAATTGAATTCGAATTAAATAAATATTCAATGAATTCTTACGGTGATGTGGTTGTGCAAACCCCCACTACTTTTTATGATGGATTCTTTAACACATATGGTGATGGATCTGGTTATGGAGGGTATAACTCCGATCTTTTTGAGAAAGTACGATCGTTGATATTTAATGGTTTCAACGATTGGTATATTCCTAGTATTGATGAACTATCTCTAATATACAAAAACTATCCCCTAACCAAACGATACTATAATGATAATGCCACTCTTCCTCCAGGCGATCGGAGTCCGTCTGATTTCTTAAGCCTATCCCCGTTCAGAGGAATACCCAAAGTATTTCAATCCCAAGATATGATGTCATCTACTCTATACTCTGATAATGACTCGTTAGGGAAATCTGATAACATATCGGGTCAAATGAAAGGAACTAAAGGTTATCTTTATGCCCAAAATATGAGAGATGAAGGTAACGACACAGATGGTCTTGTATTCAAGGCAGACAGAAAAAAGAAACTTGTTGTTCCTTTAGTTCGACGCATATACATAGATTAGGGGGAATTCAAATGGGTTGCGGATGCAATAAAACTAATTCCAAGCAATTAAGACAACCAAAAATGCCCAGTAAATCCCCGAAAAAACCACCAGTAATAGTTAAATCAAAACCATCAAAAATTAGACTAAGACCCCCTAAATGATGAAGGAGTTTCTCTTTGACCGAAAAACCATGTAAATCTTGTAACAAAAAACCAGAGCAAACTAAAGATAATCTAGAAAAGCAAGCCGGAACTCCCGGTGCTATGAGTATGATCAAAAGTTTTGCGATGTCGATGACATCTAGAGGGTTAAGCAATAAGAAGGTAGGAAAGGCAGAAAAGCAACTCAGAGTTTTGAGTTGCTTTGGTAACGAGAATACCGGCGGAGAAATGCCTCCTTGTGAGTACTTAAAAGAGAGTGTAACAGAAGGTAAATATTACTGTGGTGGTTGTGGGTGCGGAGATAAAAAGGGTACTTGGTTGGTATCTGATGGCGATGAGTATAGTAAACTGGACTATCCAAAACTAAATTGTCCTCTTCAGATGCCAGGATTTACTAATTACCAACCCAGTACTCCAGACGAGGCAGTAGATCCAGTAACAAGACGATATTATCTAGAAAATATAGATTATAACGAAGTGAAAAATGTTTCAGTTACAACACCAGAAACACCTCCTGACATTCAAAATATGCTGGATAAGGTAAATAGTAAAGATAAAGAATAAGCATAGTACCATTACCATGTTATACATACCTATAGGAGTCATACATGGCAATTACTTCAAAACAAGAACTTATTGATTATTCTTTGAGAAAACTTGGGTTTCCTGTGGTGGAGATCAATGTAGATTATCAACAAGCAGAAGATAGACTGGAAGATGCTCTTGAGTATTTTCAAGAACGTCACTTTGATGGTGTTGATAAGGTATTTTTTCACTACAAAGTAACAGATGAAGATATAACAAATCAGTATATCAATACAGACTTGTTTGGACCTGTAAATGGTATAACAAATGACGCATCTGCTCCAAGTGGAAAGGATCTTGTTAGTATAACTCAGGTATTTCAGTTTGGTGATCTTGCAAACATTAATATGTTTGATGTAAGATATCAAATGGCTCTTAGTGATTACTTCGGAATAAATAGAGGTTTGGGTGGAAATTCATCACTCGGTCTTGCAAATTATGATTCTACAAAGAGATACATTAATATGATCGAGGACTTTTTCCAACCAGAAAAAGCACTTCGATTCAGTAAAGTTACGAATAGATTGCACATTGATATGAATTGGCAGAATGATATTACTGCTGGTCAATTTTTGGTGATAGGTGGATATGCAAAATTAAATCCTGAAATATTCAATGAGATATACAACGACAGGTACTTAAAAGAATATTTTACTGCATTGATAAAAAGACAATGGGGACAGAATCTTTCCAAATTCGATGGAGTCCAAATGCCTGGGGGTGTAGTTCTTCGTGGGGGACAGATACATCAGGAAGCACAAATAGAGTTAGAAAAAATAGAAGAAATGCTATTGTCCAGATACGAACTCCCAGTAGACTTTATGACGGGATAATAAATGGCAACTAATCCATATATCAACCAAAGAGTAAACTCAGAACAAAATTTAACAGAAGACCTCACAATTGAAACCATCAAGGCAATGGGAAGGGATATGTTATACATCCCTAGAACATTGGTGAATTTAGATACAATTTTCGGTGAGGACGAATTAAATAAATTCGAAAATGCGTTTCCCCTTGAGATGTATATTGAGAGCATACAGGGATTCGAAGGACCTGGCGATATCATAAGTCAAATTGGATTGGATATTAAGGACAGAGTAAATCTACGAGTTTCGAGAAAAAGGTTCGAGCAAGAAGTCACGGCAGCAATTCCTTCTATTGGTAGACCCAAAGAAGGGGACCTTGTACACTTTCCTCTTAGCAATACGACATTTGAAATAAATTTTGTTGAACACGAAAATCCATTTTATCAATTAGGTAGGTTATATACTTACCAATTACAGTGTGAGGTGTTCACATACAGCAACGAAACTATTGATACTGGAAATAGTATAATCGATAAACTAGAAGACGACAGGAAGGGATTGAGTGGAGATCTCGTTATTCCTACGGATCCTTCTGGAATCACTGCCGGGGACAACGACGAAATGCACAATCTCAGCAGAAGCATATTAGATTTCAGCGAGAAAGATCCATTCTCGGAGGGTAGATATTAATGTTTGAACATTTTTATAACGAATCACTCCGAAAACTTGTTATTGGATTTGGAAGTTTATTTGATCAAATTCAAATAAACAAATACAATGCAGACGGATCTACCAAAGAAAAAATACGAGTTCCTATATCGTACGGTCCAAAAGAAAAATTTATAAGAAGAATACGGAACATGAGTTCCATATCGGAAGATGTGAATAAAACACAAATCACACTTCCCCATATGGGATTTGATATAACAGCAGTAATCTATGATGTGGATCGGGTCACCAATAAACTTCGTAAGAAGTATATAAAGAAAGATGACAATACCTCTGCATTCATGTATAACGCCGTTCCTTATAATATAACATTTGGACTCTATACATTTACTCGGTACGTTGAAGATAATTTGCAGATAATGGAACAAATTCTTCCATACTTCACCCCCAATTTCAACATATCACTTAACATGAATACTGTGCATCCTAAAATGGATGTACCAATTACACTGAACGCAGTACAGATGCAGGAAGATTATACTGGTGATTTTTCAACTAGACGTTCTATAATCTCAACCTTTAGTTTCACCGCAAAATCATTTATATACGGGCCAGAAACTTCATACGGACCTATTACGGGAGTCACGGTAGATCTGATCGATGGGTATACATGTGGAACTACAGTTGGCGGATCATACGATATGCGAACTGAAGTTACAGGTGACTTTGCAACAGGAATAAGAGGAAATCCATTCTATGACATCCCATAATAAAAATGAAACTATGGAAGATATACTTGATGTAAAGTATAAGGGAAAGGAGATACAAGTAACCCCAGATAAAAAACCAATCTCCTTGGCGAAAGAACGAGACTTTGAAGATGACTACAAAGAAGTTAGAGGAAACCTCAAACATCTAGTATCGACAGGTGAAGCTGCCATAGATGGAATAATGAAAGTTGCCACTGAAGGTGATCATCCTCGTGCATATGAGGTAGTCTCCCAATTGATCAAAACAGTTTCTGATGTGAATAAAGATCTCGTGGATCTACACAAGAAAAGTAAAGAAATCAAAAAAGAAGATAACAAATATATTCAAAAAAACACTACAAATAATGCATTTTATGTTGGATCTACTTCGGACCTTCAGGATATTGTTAATGCATCTAGAAGTAGAAGTAAAGTGATAGAAAATGATGACACAGAAAGAAGTTAAGAATAGTGGTTACTTAGGCAATCCCAATCTAAAACCAGTTGGGATTGAAATTGATTTTACCGAAGATCAAATTAAAGAATATGTTAAGTGTGCAAATGATCCGGTATACTTCATAGAAAAATACATCAAGGTAGTGTCTCTAGATAAAGGACTTGTTCCTTTTGACCTATATGATTATCAGGAAGAAATTGTAAACACCATTCATGATAATCGATTCATCATAGCAAAACTTCCTCGACAGAGTGGAAAATCTACAACAGTAATTTCATATATTCTGCATTATGTTCTTTTCAACCAAAGCATGAACGTAGCAGTTCTTGCCAACAAACAAAGTACAGCAAGGGAAATTCTAAGTCGTCTCAAACTCGCATACGAGTACTTGCCAAAATGGCTTCAGCAGGGAATCATCGAGTGGAATAAGGGAAGTATACATCTAGAAAATGGATCAAAGATAATCGCATCGGCAACATCATCTTCTGCGATTCGTGGTGGATCTTTCAACTTAATCTTTCTCGACGAATTTGCTCACGTTCCTCAGAACATAGCAGAAGAATTCTTTAGTTCTGTATATCCTACGATCACATCCGGACAAAGTACAAAGGTGTTAATGGTTTCAACTCCCAATGGGTTAAACATGTTTTATACGTTTTGGAGAGGTGCAACAAGACCAGAAAATGATCCACAAAAAAGTGAATATGTTCCGATAGAGGTACACTGGACTCAAGTTCCCCTATACTCTGGTGGTCCTTTGCGTGATGAAAAATGGAAGTTAGAGACTATACGAAATTCGAGCGAACAACAATTCCAATCAGAATTTGAATGTGATTTTGTTGGATCATCAAATACGTTAATATCTACGGCAAAACTCAAACAAATGTTCCCCTCTCGGCCGAAAACTAAAACTGCCGAAGGTTACAGAGAATATTACGAACCACAAGAAGATCATACTTATTTCATAACCGTTGATGTTTCAAGAGGACAAGCAAAAGATAATAGTGCATTCACGATAGTTGATGCCACAGAATTTCCATATAAGATAGCGGCAACATTTTATAATAATACCATATCCCCACTCGTATATCCCACCATAATTGATAATGTATCAAAGAGATATAATGATGCATGGATATTGGTGGAGATCAATGACATAGGGGGACAGGTTGCGGACATTCTCCACCATGATCTAGAAAACGAATTTATACTCAGTGTTACTTCTAGGGGTAGATCTGGACAGGTTTTATCTGGAGGATTTTCTGGTGTTGGGCAAACATCGCTTGGAGTAAAGACGACTCAGCCAATTAAAAAGATTGGTTGCTCCGTTTTAAGAAGTCTTATCGAAGAAGATAAGATGTTAATAGAAGATGAAAATCTTATTATGGAACTGACATCGTTCATATCAAAAAGAAATACATATGAAGCAGACGATGGTCATAATGATGACTTAACGATGTCTTTGGTCTTGTTTTCTTGGATGACAAGACAACCATATTACAAAGAACTGGCAGAAAGTGATGTAAGAAAAGGAATATACAAACAACAGATAGCAGATATAGAAGAAAGTTATCTACCGTTTGGTTTCATAAATGATGGTTCTGATGAGTCCGGTGGGGAATGGGACGGTGACGACCGTTGGTATCTAAATAGTAAGTAAACCTAGTTAGGGGAAATAATAAATGGCCAGAGCAAATGTATCATCAAAAATAGTAGACGAAAGTGCGGTTATTCCATCACAAGAAGGCGAATCATCTTTCGTGGCCGGGTATATTGATACTGATCTATATCCTACTAATTTACTTGGATCCTTGGGGTTCACCCACGAGAGAGAACAAGGATTTATGGTCGTTGAATCTATTGGGGAATGGCACGAGAGACTCAAGACTAATCAACCCACTGGATATGATCCGGGACCTAATAATAGTGCAGAAACAAATGAAAATGAACCATTTTTACACGCCGTGGATGTTGAAACTATTTCGGGAAATGTCTTTGCAGGTTTAACATTTTCCAGATGGCCTAACGGACCTGGTGAACAGTTGTGGTCATATGATTGGACATTTATAGAAAATTATCTTAAATATGGCGGAAAAATAAAAATTTTCAGTCAAAAAGAAGGGGAAGTTGGATCTGGAGAAAGATTATCAAGAGCGAAGAACAAAAAAATAAGCATTGATGCATTTGTGTCCCAATTTTTTTCATTAAATAATGATATCAGGACAATTGTTGAAGACAGAAAAGATTGTATAGCAATAACTTCGGTTCCTTCTGAAAATTTGTCAGGAGAAAATTATGGCAGAAGGGGGCCCGATGCTGTTCTTGGTGATCCAACGAGTTTCTACCAATTTTGGAGTGGAACAACATGGGGATATACTGCAAGTGGTTATGCCTATGATGTAATTCCTGATGGTTCTTCTGCTCAAAAATTCCCTTTGGATGTTCCATTTTTAAAGAATACCGGAGATATAAAATATCCACCGGGAAGAAATGTATTTTCCGTATATTACTATAATAACATACCCTCACAATCAATGTATGGACCTCCAACAGGGCCCGGTGCAGGAAACACCACACAGTTCAAGAAAGATCAATTTCGTATAGATTCGGGAACAAATTACCAATCATATGGTATTATAGGATGCACTTTCTCTTCCTCGTATATTGAAAGTGGAGACGGTAACGGTGTTACATTCAGTTTCGTAAACGATTTTCTTTCAACACCCTTATACAAAAACAACGGAAATGTATTTTATACTGAAGAAGATTATATCAGTGATGGAAATGGTACAAAATATGAAACCTTAGTCGCGGACGCACTCCACGGGCAGATTGTTTCCGGCGAATTCCGAGCCCCTCCATTTTTGGGAGGAATTACAACAGAGAAACTCAGTAGGATGGAGGGACTTACCTTTATTAAAAATTCTAAAATAAAGGGATCTCCAGAAGGAAGAATATTAGTTGCTAATAATCTGCTTGGTATAAACCTCGGTAAAGATTTTATAAATTTCAAAGAAACTATTGGGGATAATAATTCTGGGGGTAGTGCGAGTTGGTGGTTTAATCCAGCGGATCCCGATCCCGTAACGAACAATTATTATTCACTTGCTGGTTTCCTAAACTTCGCAGAGCTTATGGTACCTGCAACGTGGACATATAAGAATTCCATACATTACGTGAAAGGGTTATTGAATATCAAGGACACCGGGGGATTTGTCATCACACCAGAGGGGGTTCATTCGTATACGATTGGCGGAAGGAATCATAGTACAGAAAGACGTATGATTGATCTTAGAGAAACATTAGATAGTAGTTATCCCCATAGTCAAATAGATAAAATCTATGGACCAGGGGGGGTATCAGAGAATGCTACTATATATGCCGGGTTATCGGCCGATCCGAGTACGCAAACACACATAACTGAAATGGCTTGGCCTAATCGAAAACGAATAGATATATTTGGCACCGAAGGAGCCAGTTTAGATCCGGGTATCTTCTCATATTGGGGATGTACATGTGGCACTGGAATAACGACTTTTGTTGGACTAGTCTCAGGAAGTACTCCTGATGTTTGTATTGAATTTGGAGACAATTCATACACAAGGGCTGTAACCGCTGAAGGTAGTACATATAGAGCATATATTGGTTGGTCTAAACCTAACCCCGATATTAATATTGCTGGACATTTAAATATTTTCGGAGAGTATATTGGTGATTACCAAGGTATAGGCGGCGTGTCAATGGCCGATACGATTACCACCTTGCAAGGATTAAAGGAGACAGAGACGTTTATAACACCCTTCGGACAAGAGGTGTCCCCGCCGTCGGAGTATGCTAGTGTGTTGTTCTTCCCGTTAATTGCGGACGGTGGGAGTGAAACATATTCATTAACTGCCGACAAAGAAAATTATTTTTATGCCGGATCTAATCAAGAACATCTCGCCGGACCTGTCAATGCCACGATGCAACTTAATGATAAAAACCTTAATCTGTTTAACTATGGAGAAGTGCCACAAGATACTATGCTAATTAATCAACCGGCATTTAGCGGCCGCGGCGTAGAAAACCTTCCGGCCGCAAGAACCTTGCACTGGTACAGCCAAGCCAACGCAGTGGGGGGTACTTTGAGCGAAACTATAGGAACTCAAGGAAACCCATCAACTACATTTAGGAATCAATTTTATGGTACAGGTGGAGTTAACAATGACGGATATACTAGTGATGGAATTCACCTTCTAGCAGAAATAGGTTTTGCTAGGGGAGGAAAACCCAAACCCGGTTGGCCTGGAGTAGGTGGATTTGCCCCGGAAGAACAATATGATTCTAGAGATTTTACTTATAGTAATATATTCTCATCATCTGCGGATTTATATGAATTTCCAGTTTTCGGAGAAAAATATTCCAAGAATTCTTTTCAAAATTATAGTTCAGAAGAAACTGCGAATATGATTAGTTCGGCCAAAGAAATTGCATTCACATCAGATACCGCCGGAATTTTTTCCAGATTGTTCCGTGATCTGAGTCCTTGGTTCTCTCCCGGAAACCAAAAAGTTTCTTCGATCTCGGATATAATTTCAGAAAGATATCCTCTAACAAACACAGAACAAGATAGTTTATATGACAGTAAAGTTAATTTTATTAAAAATATTGATGGGAATCCAAGATTATTTGGCGATAAAACATTCGGAGACCCAACAAGCACATTCTCCCGAGTAAATGTCACAAATCTCTTCATCTATCTGAAGAAGAAGTTAGAACCACTCGGAAGAAGTTTATTGTTTGAACAAAATGATGCTAGATCAAGAAAACTTTTCGTTAATGGAACAGAACCATTCCTGAAGACTCTCGTGGGACAAAGAGCGATAACCGACTTCAGAGTGGTGTGTGATGAAACTAACAATGGTCCGGATATAGTTGATTCAAATCAATTTGTAGCAGATATTTTCATCAAACCAACAAAAACAATCAACTTTATTAAGATAACACTAACAAACTCAGGAACATCCTTTGAATTAGAGTAATTCATAAATAAACATGAACTCTCTAGGAGAATAAGATGGCACGACCTAACGTAACAGTAATAGTTAACGATCAATCTTTTGTAATTAGCGGAACAGAATCTGGTGGAGCACACCGAGCAGGATTTATTGGTGCAACTCTAGGCGCAGCCTTGGGAACCACATCAGAAAGACAAGAAGGATTTTTTGTTGTAGAGGGAACTAATGACTGGTTTGCTCGTCTTAAATCAACTGAACCTGTAAATGCTTCAGATGAAACGGGTGTATCCGGATCAACGCTCGATGGTGCGATCCCCTTCTACCACGGTTTCTCTGGTCCGAGTGCGATAGAGTTCACTGGCGGTAATATATTTGCAGGCGGTACATTCCAGCGATGGCCAAATGGTCCCACCGGGGACTGGGCTGATAGATGGTGGAGTGTTCACAATTACCTTCTATATGGTGGAAATGCCGTAGTAGGGTTCAAGGGTTCTTCAATTAACACCACCAGCGGAAAAGACACACTCCAGAACAAATCAATAGCACTCGATTCTGTGTTTGGAGCATCGGGTGATAATAGTGACATAGCGACTATCGTTGAAGCAAGAGGAGATTGTGTCGGAGTGCATCACATTCCTTCCGGTATAGTAGTTTCGAGTGCGGCCAAGTCCACAAGCAGTGAAAATATTATCACAGTTTATGGTGAGAAGAGTCATGTGGACATTAGTAGACTTTCGAGTGCAGTGGTCACAGACACCAACTTGATAAGTACACCCCTATCTTCTGATGTTGCAGGATGTCTCGCAAGAACAGACAGAGTAGCAAGTCCTTGGTTCTCACCAGGCGGAACAACCCGTGGTAGAATTCTTGATGTGGTAAGACTCGCCAAGGATCTAACTGATGGTAATCAAGACACTCTTTACGATGCGGGAATCAACCCAATTGTAACCTTCCCCGGAGAAGGAACGATTCTCTTCGGAGACAAGACAAATAAGGCAGTAACATCTACTCTGAGTAGAATTAATGTTGCTCGACTCTTTATCTACTTGAAGAAGGTAATCGGAACTTCTGCAAGAAGTCTATTATTCGAACAGAATGATGATATCACTCGAAACCTCTTTATAAACGCAGTAACACCTCTTCTCGAAACCATTAGAGGACAACGAGGAATTACTGACTTCCGAGTGATCTGCGACGATACGAATAATACACCAGATATCATAGATTCTAACCAGTTCGTAGCAGATGTCTTTATTAAAGCAACTAAGTCAATTAACTTCGTTCGTCTTCGCTTCACCAATAAGAGTGAAGGTGCAGAATTAAGCTGATACATACCACTAGGAGATAAAAATGGCCGGACCTAATAGCATAGACGAATTCAAAGGTAATTTTCACGGGGGAACCCGACGCAATAGATTTGCAATTAATGGATCTATAAATGGTGATGCAAATTTAACAACTTTCCATGCATATGCATTCACACTGCCAGCAGTGGGAATTGGAGAGATCCCTGTAGATTACAGAGGAAGAAGAGTATACATTCCTGGCGACAGAGACTATCCACAATGGACTCTAACAATTCTTGATGACGCATCAGGACCAGGATCTGAAATATATCACGCATTCCAAGAATGGCAGAGACAGATCAATGATCACACAGAAAACAGTTCAGAGACAGGTGCTTCTGCTAATAGACAGCAGTGGACTATCGAACATCTAGATTATGAAGGCGCTGTAACTCTGAAATCATTTGAACTGAAGGGTTGTTGGCCAGTCAATGTCGGTGCAATTCAGTTGGCCGCAGGTGCGAGAGATGAATTAGTGACATTCGATGTCACAGTAAGATATGATTATGTTAACTATACACCAGCAGCACAGAGTCCATCAAATGGTGGACCAATAGGCTGATTTACATTATTAATTATGGAGTGATACATGGCTTTTAAGTTTTTTGGATTCGAATTTGGTAAACCACAGGATTTAGGGACCCCCGTTATTGATCCGGCTGTTAGCCTCAGTAACAAAGGTCCCGAATCCTTTGTACCACCTGAAACATATGACGGAACATATACTTTCGAAACAGGAGGTGTATTCGGTACATATGTGGATATTGGTGGGCAAAATTTAGCACAACAGATGAAGGGCGAAAATGAGTTGATTCGCACTTATCGTGGTATGTCCCTTTACCCTGAAGTAGATCAAGCAATAGAAGATATTGTCAACGAAAGTGTTGTTCCTGGCGATAACATGGATACGGTAAAATTAGATCTAGACGATGTGAATATATCCGATATCGTAAAGAAAAAAATACACGCAGAATTTAAAAAGATTAAAAAACTTCTGAGTATCGACAAACGAGCACATGATATGTTTCGTCGGTGGTATATCGACAGCAAATTATATTATCATATTTTAATTGATAATAAAAACCCAGATGCAGGGATGGTGGAAGTTAGACCAATTGATCCACTAAAGATTAAGAGAATTCGAAAAGTTAATAAAAAAAGTAAAAAGGATTTTTCCACAACTGCTGGTGCTGTTGAAATACCATTAGTAGCAGGTGTCGAAGAATATTACCTCTATACGAACACGGATAAAGATTCTCCATACCAAACACCCAGTTCCGGAATAAAGATTTCTCCAGATTCAATTGCATATTGTAGTTCTGGATTAATAGATGGTAACACACGAAGAGTCATCGGATACCTTCACAAAGCAATTCGTTCATTGAATATGCTTAGACAGACGGAAGATGCTGTGGTGATTTATAGAATCTCCCGTGCTCCTGAAAGAAGAGTATTTTACATTGATGTAGGAAATCTGCCAAAGAATAAGGCAGAACAATACCTCCGTGAGATAATGAATCGATACAGAAATAAGTTAATTTACGATCAGGATACAGGACAGGTCAGAGATGATAGAAATCACCTTTCCATGCTCGAAGATTACTGGCTTCCACGAAGAGAAGGTGGTAGAGGAACAGAGATCACAACACTTCCGGGTGGTGATAAGATGTCCCAACTCGAAGACGTTGAATACCTTCTCAAGAAAGTGTATCGTTCACTGAATGTCCCCGTTTCAAGAATGGAATCGGAAAATGGGTTTAATATGGGCAGATCAGCAGAAATATCAAGAGATGAAGTAAAATTCCAGAAATTCATTACTAGACTCCAGGTCAAGTTCTCTGAACTGTTTTATTCCCTACTGAGGGTTCAACTCATTCTCAAGGGAATCACCACGGAAGATGATTGGAACGATATTTCACAGGACATGAAATTTAGATTCAACCGTGACACATATTTTGATGAACTCAAAGAAAATGAAATTATGTCCGAAAGAATAAATATGCTAAATACCATACAGCCACTGATAGGCACATTTTTCACTGAGGATTATATCAAGAAGCACATCCTGAAGATGTCCGATCAAGAAATTAGGGATTTGCAAGATTCGTTTGATCAGCAACCAGTACAACAAGAACAACAAATCCCTCAAGAGCCAACGGAGTAAGCAATGGAAACAATTTCCAAAATGATTGATGCAGCAATTTCAAAAGACAAGGATAATTTCTTAAATTCTTTTGGTCAAGAATTTCTCGATAGAGTCAACGAAAAGGTACAAAATATTCACCGTACCGTTTCAAAGAATCTATTAAATCCAGAGGGTGTGGTAGTCGAACCTGATCTGGAGGAGAATGTAGAAGAATCCATTGATGAAGTAAACGAGACACTCCTTCGTCATGCAATTCCTACCATTTCCTTTCAGACCATAGACGAAGCGAAAGCAGCAAGAAAAGAAATGGTAAAGAAGGGTATGTGCGAGGCCTGTATTACTCAGAGAGGTGAAAAACTTCACTTCGATGTAGAATCAATTGACGAAAATGTATGGCCTGATGTTTACTTTACTCTGAAAGAACTTTCAGAAGATACACATTATGATCCGTATCACGAATTTGCATACTTCATCAAGGAAGCACTTGAAGACGGTGAAGTCGAATTTGAACTCGCCGATGGTTCAACTGCTAGAATTACTAGCGAAATGGCTCAGCAGATCAGCAGAGTTCATGATGTTCTTAGTGGTAAGAATCAGGAAATATTTAGAGATAACGCAACACTCAGCGAAGAGTCTTTCGAGCAAATGATGAACTTTGTTCAGGACGCAATCGAAAAAGAGGGAGAATCTGAATGAACACAGCATCAGAAATACTCAAGCATGTTATGGATGAGAATCCAAAGGCAATAATGGACACACTCGATGTGGCATTATTTGACAAAATCTCATCCAGAATCGAAGAGAAACGAATGGAAATTACTCGGAAGGTCTACGGAGAGGCTCTAGATCCCGTAGGCAAAGAGGACGGGGATATTGATAACGACGGCGATGAGGACAGCACCGATAAGTATCTCGGAAGAAGAAGACGAGCGATCGGTAAGGCACTCAAAAAAGGTAAGAATAAGAAATGAAATTAATTACCGAGACAACAGAAGACGTTCGCCTTGTAACCGAGAAAGCCGACGATGGTAAGAAAACTTACTTCATTGAAGGTGTTTTTATGCAGGCAGAAACCAAAAACCGAAATGGTAGAGTTTATCCTATGGGTATACTCGAAAAGGAAGTTAGACGATATTCTCAAGATTTAGTAGAGAAGAAAAGAGCACTGGGCGAACTAAATCACCCACAAGGTCCAACTGTTAATCTCGATAAAGTTTCTCATCTTATAACGGAACTAAATTTTAGAGGGAATGATTGCTACGGAAAAGCAAAAGTTCTCGATACCCCTATGGGCAAGATAGTGAAAAGTTTGATCGATGAAGGAGCACAACTTGGTGTTTCCTCTAGAGGAATGGGATCATTAAAGGATATGGGTGGAATAAATGAAGTACAACAGGACTTCATGCTTTCTGCTGTAGACATTGTAGCGGATCCATCAGCCCCCAGTGCGTTTGTTAACGGAATCATGGAAGGTGCGGAATGGGTGTGGGATAATGGCATTCTGAGAGAAAAAGAAATCTCAGATATGAAAAGGCAAATAGAAGAAACTTCTAGAAATGAAAGAGAAAAAACCGCTCTAGAACTATTCGAAAGATTCATGATGGGTCTTTGAAAAACTGTCCACCCTGTTAAAAAAAACAAATTTATAAATAATATACAAACCTCGGAGGTTAAGACTAAGATGGATAAAGCAACTACAAACATAAACAAAGACTTTGGTAGCACAGATCTATACAAAGACGCATCAGGAAAAGGTGCTCAAGTTGCGAAGCCAACCGCAACCAGCGCCGATGCAAACAAAGCATCTATTGCTGCAAAGCCATCTGATGCTTCCGCAGAGATTCAGACCCCAGAAAGTGTTGTCGCTCCTGTTCCTTTCGCGGAACACCTAGAAACTCTTTTTGATGGTGAGCAACTCACAGAAGACTTCCGCAATAAAGCAGGAGTCGTCTTTGAAGCAGCAGTTACTGAACGAGTAAATGTTCTCGAAGAAGAATTAAAGGTAGCAGTCGCTGAAAGTTACGAAGAAGAACTTGAATCTTTCAAGGGAGAACTCGTGGAAAGAATCGACGATTACCTCAACTACGTTGTAGAAGAATGGATGCAAGAAAACGAACTCGCAGTCGAGACTGGCGTTCGTTCTGAAGTTGCCGAATCATTCATTGAAGGACTTAAGAGCCTCTTCGAAACCAACTATATTGACATCCCAGAAGAAAGAGTCGATATCCTTGAGAAACTCGTCAACGAGAACGAAGAAGTTAACGATCAACTTAACGAAGCAATCAACACTAACATAGAACTCTCTAAGGACCTTCTCGGTTACCAAAAAGCAGAACTATTTTCCAATGTTGCTGACGGACTCAGCGATGTTCAGGTTGATCGTTTTGCATCCCTAGCCGAAGGCATTGAGTTTGAAGGTGCAGAACAATTTGCATCGAAACTCGAAGTCCTTAAAGAAAGTTACTTTGGAGTAGGTGAGTCTCCGAAAGAAGAAGAAGAAATTGCAGCCACTTCACCAAGAGCAGCAACATTGAATGAAAACTCTGAAATTAAATCACCTATGGATTTATATGTGAATACATTAGGTAGAATGACAGACCAGAGAAAACTTTACGAACCCAAATGACCAAACAGATAAACCAAGGAGATACACATGTTATCTGAATTTGAACTTATGAACGCCCAACCATACGACCAACTGGTCGAAAAATGGACACCCGTTCTCGACCATAACGAATTTGGTAGCTTCGACGATAGCTACCGTAAGAAAGTAACCGCAGCACTTCTTGAAAACCAAGAGCGTGCAATGCAACAGCAGTACCTTACCGAAACCTCACCAACCAACGCTTTAGGTGGTGGTGCGTTTGGTTACGATACAGGTAATTCCAACTTAGACACTGGTACACCAAGTTCACGTTCTGGTGGACTTGCTGGTTATGACCCAGTTCTCATCAGTCTCGTTCGTCGTGCTATGCCAAACCTACTTGCGTATGACATTGCCGGTGTTCAGCCAATGAGCGCACCAACTGGACTTATCTTTGCACTTCGTGCAAACTACGATAGCCAGACTGGTCAAGAAGCACTCTTCCAAGAACCAGATGCTCGTCACTCAGGTGGTGGTGCTACTGGTGCTGGTGACCACGCATTCTCTGCAACTGGTGGTGTTGATATGTTCCAGGCTGGCTGGACTGCCGGTACAGGACGTTCCGGTGGATACACCCAAGATTTCCGTGGTATGCTTACTAACACCGCTGAAGGTTTAGCGGGAGTAGACGGTGCCAACAACAAGTTCGAGCAGATGGCATTCACCATCGATCGTATTGCTGTTGAAGCACGAACTCGTGCCCTCAAGGCTGAATACAGTACAGAACTTGCACAGGACCTCAAGGCTGTTCACGGACTCGATGCCGAAACAGAACTTGCTAACATCCTTAGCACAGAAGTTCTTGCTGAAATCAACCGAGAACTCATCAGAAGTCTTTACTTCAAGGCTAAGACTGGTGGTAACAACGGTGATCTTGCCCACATAGGTGAGTACGATCTGAACAAGGATTCAGACGGTCGATGGAGTGCTGAAAGATTCCGTGGACTCATGTACCAGATCGAGCGTGAGTGTAACACAATCGCTAAGGAAACTCGTCGCGGTAAGGGTAACTTCATCGTGGTTTCCTCAGATGTTGCTTCTGCCCTCGCAATGGGTGGTTTCCTTAACATCTCACCAGCACTTAACGTCCAACTCGACGTTGATGATACTGGTAGAACCTTCGCAGGTGTGCTTAACGGTAGAATCAAGGTTTACATTGATCCTTACATGGCCACCAACGTGAACTCAGTCCTCGTCGGTTACAAGGGTACATCCCCATACGACGCTGGTATGTTCTACTGCCCATATGTTCCACTGCAAATGGTCAGAGCCGTTGGTCAAGACACCTTCCAGCCCAAGATCGGGTTCAAGACTCGATACGGAATGGTTGCAAACCCATTCGCAAACAGCGTTGATTTCCAAAATCAGGGTACTGTAACCACTGGTAACCAGTACTACCGTCTCTTCCAAGTGAAGAACATTCACGGTAACGGTGCTTCCAACGCCGGATCCTGATAACGAGTAACGACAACTAAATACCTGATAGAAGAACGGGGGATCTTAAGATCCCCCGTTTTTTTGTATACATATAGTACTATGGCCGGAGAAACTTCTTCAATCCCGGATATCACCTATCGCTCATACGGCGTGACTGCCGATGGTCAAGATGATAATTTGCTGAATCGTAATTATTTCAAATTCACGATACAGAGAATCCCCAACTTTGAGAGATTCGTCAGAAGTGTTATGGTCCCATCATTCAGGTTCGGACAGTTAACTCAACCAACAACATTGAATCTGGACATCAAGTTGGCCGGAGGAAGTTTCGTTTTTGAGCCACTTCAAGTAGGATTCGCCGTTGATGAGAGGTTCCTGACATACGCAGAATTGTATAAATGGATGACTTCCATAGGAATGTTTACCGAAGAGAGAACCATAGAAAAGAGGTCATTTACCTCAGATGCAACCTTGTTGGTGACAAATAGTTCTTACATACCCAAGTACAGAATAGTGTTCAAAGACGTATATCCAATTGCACTGGGAGAATTAGATTTCACATCAGCAGAACCAATTTCATCTGCTCTATTATCTCAAGTAACATTCAACTATACAAATTTTGAAATATATAATGCAAACAATACTTTATGTGACAATGATTTAATAGGATCCTAATTATATGAACTTAAGTGATTATCAGAACTACACAAAAACTGATCTTATACTCGATGAAACTCAACTAGACACCGAATCATTAAAAACCCCCCAACTACATTCTAAATATCTTAACTTCCTGATGGACGAAAAGTTAAGATTAACAAAACTACAACATGAATATAAAATTCTTCGAAAGAAGAAATGGCTGTACTATACGGGCAAAATATCCCAAGAGGAGTTGGAAGCAGAAGAATGGGAACCATTTGAACTGACCATACTAAAAACTGATTTGGATAAATTTCTAGATTCGGATGAAGATCTACAGGTAATTGATATCCGTATAAAGTATAAAGAAACCATAGTAGATTATCTAAACGAAACTATAAAAATTATAAACAACCGGCAGTGGAACATACGTTCCGCAATAGATTGGCTGAAATTTACGAACGGACAATGATGAGTGATTTGATCATACGGCAGGTGGATGCTGTCCATCTAAAAATAGAAAGTGAAAAATCGATAGCAAAAGAACTAAGCGATTTCTTCACGTTCTATGTTCCGAATTATCAATACACTCCAGCATTCAAAAATAAATATTGGGATGGTCAGATACGACTATTCAATTTATTCAATCGGACAATATACGCGGGACTCAAAGATTACATTCAGAAATTCTGTGATGATAGAGATTACTCCTACTCATTCATAGAAGAAAAAGAAATGGCTCAGTGTGATGATGCAGAAGACTTTATGAACACACTGAATCTAACTGCCAATGGTAAACCCATAAAGATACATGATCACCAAAAAAAGGCATTTCTTGATTCTTTAGTAAAGAAAAGAACTCTACTCATATCACCCACAGGTTCCGGTAAGTCGTTAATAATTTACTGTCTTGTTCGATATCTTCTTCGATGTACAGAGGGTAAGATTTTAGTTGTTGTCCCCACAACTAATCTTGTCAATCAAATGAGATCCGACTTTGAAGATTACGGTTCAAATGACTCGTTCAATATTTCAGACGAAATCCATACCATATTTTCTGGACAAGAAAAACAAACAGACAGAAGAGTGGTGATTTCAACATGGCAGAGTTTATATACACTTCCAGAATCATACTTCGATCAATTCGAATCTGTATTCGGAGATGAGTGTCACTTGTTCAAAGCAAAGTCTTTATCTGGACTAATGGAGAAGATGAAGCACGCATACTACCGATTTGGTACAACGGGAACATTGGACGACTCAAAAACACATAAGTTAGTAATCGAAGGATTGTTTGGTCCTGCGGTGAAAGTGACATCCACAACAGAGTTGATGAGAAAGAAAATTCTATCTAAACTAAAAATTCACTGCCTTACACTGAAACATAATGAAGAATCATGTAATGAGATGAAGAGAAAGAAGTATCAAGAGGAAATCGATTGGTTGGTCCAGAATAAAGATAGAAACCAGTTTATAGTAGACTTGGCAAAAAAATTAAATGGGAATACTCTGATACTTTTCAACTTTGTCAATAAACATGGCATTCCTCTGAATGAGTTAATGGAAACTCAAATTACTGACCGACCTATCTACATGATTCACGGTAAAACCGATGTTGATGAACGGGAGATGATTCGTAAGGTTGTGGATACAAAAGAATCGTCAATTTTGTTGGCATCATATGGTACATGCTCCACAGGAATCAATATTCGCAATATACACAACATTATCTTTGCTTCACCATCCAAATCTGTGATTCGAGTCCTACAATCGATTGGACGGGGTTTAAGGACTTCTGAGGGTAAGAACAAAGCAACTGTCTATGACATATCGGATAATTTATCATATAAAAAGTATACAAATCACACGATGCATCATCTGGAAGAAAGAATCAAAATATATACTAATGAACAGTTTGATTACGACATTTCGAACATTCGCTTAGGAGGACCTCTCGATGGAAACAACGTATAGAGTCATTAAGTTGAATAGCGGAGAAGAAATAATAGCCAAGATAAAAGGTGAAGTAGAGGGCAGTATGCTCATCGAACGACCTATGATTTTCAAGTCATCCGCCGCATTTGACGGATTCGGTAATCAAAAAGAGGTTACTTACTTAAGAAACTGGCTTTCATTTTCAAATCAAATAGAAACCGAGATCTCTAAAGTTAATATTTTAACAATTCTAGAACCAGATTCTGATGTCATAACTCTGTACAATAAGGAAAAGGAACGAGAGGATACCAAACCAAATGGGACCACATTAGGTCCTATGAAACCAAACCCCATGAATAAAAAAAATCTAGAAGATTTCATGGATGAATTAGAAGATCTAGTTGATCCTAATGTGAATCATAATATAGATCCTGATATGGAACCAGAAGAGTATCTGAAAAAAATGGGGTTTGATCCAGATCAATTATCTAATATTATGGATCAATTTTTTGGTTCCGATGAAGAAGGCATAAATGAAAAGGAACTAGTCAATCTCAATATATCTTTTGATGCCAAGATATTGAAAACGCTGGTTGATAATGATATAATACCACCTGAGTACCTTTTACGATTAATCGATAAATTCGAAAACGGAAAAAGTATTACTGATGAATTTACTGGAGATGAAAAAGATCGGGAAGATTTTGGTAACAAGTGGACTGACTGGAATCAGAATCCTGACAGCGATGACTACCAGTAACTCACTAGGCCTAGGCCTTACACTATTCCTTATGCTCCCGGACACAGAGGATTTTAAACGCAACCCCAAATTTTGTCAAGTAAAAACTTGACAAAATAAAATATGAGTATAAAATATTAGCATGAGTGATAACCATTATGTAGATAATAAAGAGTTCCTAAAGGCTATGAGCGAGTGGTTGGTTCTTGTAAAAGAAGCAAATGAGATGGACGAAAAACGCCCTCCTCTGACCAATTACATAGCAGAGTGTTTTCTTAAGATAGCCGAAAATCTTTCTCGTAAAGGAAACTTTATAAAGTATCCATATAGAGATGAGATGATCGGAGATGCAATTGAAAACTGTATACTGTACGCTCATAATTTCAATCCAGAAAAGTCATCAAATCCCTTTTCTTATTTTACACAAATAATATATTTTGCGTTCCTTCGAAGAATAGAAAAAGAAAAGAAACAACTTTACATTAAGTATAAGTTAGCAGAAGAAAAAGATGTCGATGGAACTTTACATAAGTGGTTCAAAGAAAACTATTTTGAAAAGGATAGTAAAAAAGAAGCCATGAAAGAACATTTCCAATTAAATGACAACGACTTGGTTAAATTTAAGGGTAACAAAAAGAAGACAAAATGAAAATTGCCTTAATCAATGATACTCATTTCGGTGCTAGAAATGATTCTCCAGTATTTTTGGATCACTTTATATCTTTCTTTGAGGACAAGTTCTTTCCGTATTGTGAAGAACACAACATAGACACTGTAATACATCTGGGCGATTTCTTCGACCGAAGAAAGTTTATAAATTTCAATACTCTTAACAAGACTAGATCCCAGATTATAGATGTTTTCGATGAGAAGAAAATTGATCTTCATATACTGCTGGGTAATCACGATACTTATTATAAAAATACCAATAAAATAAACTCACTCACAGAAATTATTGGTAACAAGTATGATAACATAAAAATTTATAATGAACCCGAAGTTTTAGAAATGGACGGGTTGTGTATAGGTATTGTTCCTTGGATAAACGCAGAAAACCACGACGAATCAATTGAGTTTTTGAATAATTGTAAGTGTCCAATTATCATGGGACATTTTGAATTGAATGGTTATGAAGTAATGAAAGGCGTTAAGTTTGATGGAGGAATGTCAGATACTCCATTAAAAAGATTCGAAATGGTTTTGTCTGGGCATTTTCATGGTAAAAGTTCTAAAAATAATGTAGTATATCTTGGAACTCAGTATGAAATAACTTTTGGTGATATTCACGAACCAAGGGGGTTTCATATATTAGACACCTCGACCCGAGAACTGGAATTTGTTCCAAATACAGATAGAATGTTCTATACGTTAGAGTATGATGATACGGATGAAATAATTACCGAAAACCTTATAAATAGTATAGACGAATCTTTTCAGGATAAGTATGTAAAGATCGTTGTAGTGAGTAGAAATAAACATCACTTGTTTGATGCATTGATTGAAAAATTATACGAAGTCAACGTATCTGATGTTTCGGTGATAGAAGATTACAGAGAAATTTTTGATGATGAAGAAGACGTAGATTTAGCACAAGATACCTTAACAATCATAAACTCTGAACTGGAAAGTTTGGATGTGGATGATATTGATTTGAATGCACTTAAAAAAATTATGAGAACCTTGTATATGGAGAGTTTATCAGATGACAGACACAGTTGAAACTATGGAAGAAAATATTGAAACTCCGGTTCGTCCGGTGAAACCTGTTCAGGAACAAATTGATCCAAAGGAGTGGGCAAGAAAGGCTGCCTCTGCGTATCGATACGATACATTGGTAGATAATACGCACATTCCTCAAATGAATAGACCAAAGGTTATTCCGGTAAAGGAAACTTTTGAATCTAATTCTGAGTATATCAATAATATTGACGGCAGTTTTGGTGTTCGTGCTACCAAGGACATTGAAAGTGGTGGATTGGTTGAAGAGTGTCATTACTGGGTAATGGAAACCCGGTTAAATGATTTTATCAAGGGAACGAAGGATAAGGTTGGTGTTCGTTTACTATGGACAACTCCGTGTGATGATACCACATATGAATGTGAAAAGTATGGACCTCACATGATTATTCCTAGAGGCAATGCAATGTCCTACCAGACATCCGAAACTCCTAATGCTTACTGGGAAATGGATGCGGTAACTCGGACGATTCGATTCTTCGCTTTGCGTCCAATTACCAATGAAGAACATGTTACGATTGCTCCTCCTAGTATGGAAGCAGTTGGACCATCTGGTATTACACCGCAAGAGTTTCAGGATATTTCTGGACTAGTTGCCCATGTTCCTTCTGGCGATTCCAATCGACCTGGTGGATGTTCAAGTTGCGGTAAAAAAGCAGCAGAGCGAAAGCAATTCCGAGACAGGAGTAAGGAAACTTCGTGAATTTTTGGTGTAAGTGAATTATGATAAATTTTACAAAACTACGTTTCAAAAATTTTGGTTCATTTGGAAATAGTTTTACTGAAATAGACTTTACCGAAAAGGGCTTGATTCTGGTTACAGGATTAAATGGTCATGGGAAATCGTTTGCATATCTCGATGCCCTGACCTTTGCCCTTTTCGGTAAACCTTTTCGTAAAATTAACATGCCTCAACTTGTTAATAGTATTAACTTAAAGCAATGTGTGGTAGAAGTGTACTTTACGATAGGTACGACTGATTATAAGATTGTTCGAGGTCTGGCTCCTAAAGTTTTTGAAATTTTCAAGAACGGTGAAATGCTAGATCAAGATGCGAAGGCTAAAGACTACCAGAGTATCATAGAAGAACAAATTCTTAAAATGAATTACAAGACGTTCACTCAGGTGGTTATACTTGGGCGTTCTTCATTCATTCCCTTTATGCAGTTATCCCCAACAGATCGTCGAGCGGTTATTGAAAACATATTAGATATAAATATATTTTCGACGATGAATAGTTTTGCAAAAGCGAAACTGTCTATAATTAAGGATTATATAAATGACATTCTCGGTAAAATTGAGACCACAAAAGAAAAAATCTCTTTCCAAGACAAGTACATCCAAAAAATTGAAAGTCAAAGCAAAGAGTCCACGACGAAACTTGAAGACCAAATTAAAGATAGTTTGACTTTAATTGACAAATGCTCTGATGAAATCAAATCACTAGAGTTAAATCATATATCATCGGATGACATTAGAAAAAAATCACTGTCTATACGGGCAGAAATTTCTAAAATGTCATCTCTTCGTGATCAAATTGTAAATAATATACAGACAAATCAAAGTGATATCGACTTCTATGAGGACAATGATTCTTGTCCGGTTTGTAAGCAAAGTATAGAAGAAATGTTTAGATCTTCTAAACTTGATAATTCAAACCTGAAGAAAGGTGAGTTAGAAGATGGTTTAGTCATGTTGAAGGAAAAGTTATCTGAAAAGGAACTTTTGATAAAGGACATTGAGGTTGAGTATAAATCCTCCTTGGATATCGAAAAGAAAATAGCGTCGAATAAAAGTCTTTTGGAGTCGTCCGAAACACAAGTTAAAAAACTTCAGAAACAGATTGATTCTCTCGACTCGAATGACGAAGAACTACGAGATGAAACGAAAACAAAAAATATGCTAGAGGGTCAAGTAGAGACTCTCAATGAACAATTAGAACAGAGAAAAAAAGAACAGTTGAATTATAAGATTTGTGTTTCTCTTCTTAAGGATAGTGGAATCAAATCAAAAATTATAAAACATTATCTTCCTGTGGTGAACAGGGTTATTAATAAATTTCTTAAGAGTATGAACTTTTTTACGCAGTTCGAATTGGACGAAGAATTCAATGAGATAATTAAAAGTCGCTTTCGTGATAAATTTAGTTACATGAGTTTTAGTGAAGGTGAGAAACTTAGAATTGATCTTGCCTTACTGTTTGCTTGGAGAGAAGTGGCAAAACTGAAGAACAGTGCAAATTGTAATCTGTTGATACTTGATGAAATTTTTGATTCATCTCTAGACTCGATGGGAACAGAGGAACTCATGAAAACTCTTCATGGAGTTGGCCTGGATGGTACTGTCTGTATTATTAGCCACAGAATGGATTCTATGGTTGATAAATTTACAAAGGCATATCAAGTTAAGAAAATAAAGAACTTTTCTAAGTTGGTTCCGGTTAAGTGAGTCTATTTGAAATGACAGCAGATGACTACCTCTCTCTTATTGGAGATTGGAAAGATCCAAATCCAGAACCCGTCGTAGAGGAGCACGACGGGTTTCTGGTTGTTCGTGATGATCTTCTGGGTGGGGGATCTAAGATAAGATTCGCCGATTATTTAATTCGTGCCGATGATAATATAAAGGAGTGGGTATACGGAAGTTCACCTGCAACTGGATATGCTCAGATATCACTAGGTCATTTATGTAAGAAATATGATAAGTCCGCAGTTGTTTTTATGGCAGATCGTGCTATAGAAAAAAGACATCCATATCAAATTGAAGCCATAAATACGGATGTTGATATGCGATGGGTCCCCAATGGAATGCTGTCTGTAACAGAAAAACGCGCAAGAGACTATGTATCAGATAATCCTACATCTCGCAGATTGTTACCTATTGGTTTCGACCACCCCACCGTCCTCGCGTCGATCATTCGTGTTGCACAATCTATGCCTATTACACCCAGTGAAGTTTGGACGGTTGGCTCTTCAGGAACTCTTACCAGAGGACTTCAACTCGCATGGCCAGATACCGCCTTTCACTGCGTCTGTGTGGGACATAGTGGCGACTATGGACGGGCAAAAACGTATAGATGCGAAATACCATTCAATAAAGAAACAAAAGTAAAGCCTCCATTTCCATCTGCACCTACATATGATGCAAAGGCTTGGGAATTTATGATAGATCATGCATCTCCCGGCGCATTATTCTGGAACGTGGGAGCCTAATTATGGCATTTTATTGTGGACCAACTGATCCTCCACAAATAACAGAGTTTGGGTTTGACGTTAATGGAGAGCCAGGAACTCCTGATTTTGACGCCGACGGAGGTTTTACCAATCCTCCCACAATAGGAAAAGAAATTGATGCTTTTGTTGAATTCACCAATTCCGATGAAACCAGCACTATAGCATACAGGTATTTCGTTGAAGAGGAAGTGGGTGATGTTGCCGGTTCTAATCCTTATACTCCACAGGAGGATCAGAATATACCGGGAAAAATACTTAAGTGTGAAATTATAGTAACAAATTCTGTGGGTTCGGATAGTGTCGTTATTGATATGGGAGTTGTTTATGGTCTTCCTCCCATCATTCCAGAAAATTTAAATTCATTTGCCTCTTTTAGTCCCACACAAGGTAGTGCGGTTCTCCCCGGCGATGATGTCACAATCACTTATAATAATCTGCTGACGGATCCCGGAGATCCGCCTCCACATACAATTGAAACTATTATAAATGGCCAATCTTTTTTTGGTACTCTTATAACTTTTTCTTATGATACATTAGATACTCCTAGTTGTTCTCCTTCCATACAGAGAATAGAAGTGAGTAATTTTGATGAGAATATACCAGATACTGCATTTATTTCTAAGGTTTATGGTACTCCTATTCAAATTGTAGGTATTCAGGGTCCTGATGGCCATCCATGTGGAGATCCTCTTGGCTCTTGTTGTGTTACTGGAGGATTTGATCCTGATACCGGAATCACTGGAGGATCTTGTACACAGGAAACAGAGGCAGATTGTCTCGCGTTGTCTCCCCCCGGATCATGGACGCTAGACGCTTCTTGTCCTGTTTGTGATGGGACAGTGGGAACTCCATGCTGTCCTGAAATTGGTACAGGAAGATGCTGTTGTGTACAATTTGATAATACTGGCCAGTGCAAAGATGGCATCATTCAGGCTGAATGTAACAGCAGTAATTCAGACTTTGTAAATTGTGGGGGAAGTACAGAATATCCCGATATAGTTTGGACACATAACGCTGATTGTACTTCTCCGGAACCCCCTTGTACTGGACCACCAACAGGTAGATGTTGCGAATATATCCCGCCACCAAATGCCGCAGGTATCGAGGGACTTATTGATGGATTTACTTGTGGTACAGGTTTAGAGGAAGAGGGGGACTGTCCGAGATATCCCTCACTTTCAACTTCCGATGCATGGAGTGTGGATGGAAACTGTCCTGATTGTAGAAATCCGAATGAGCATACTTCTGACTGCTGTCCGACTTTAGGTAGATGCTGTGTGGATAATACATGCACACCCAATCAACTACGAATAGATTGCCCTGATAACTTTGATGGTACCTCGAATGAGTGTCCCGATTGTAATGCCACTCCAGGCGGACCTTGCTGTCCTGCCTTGGGAAGATGCTGTTGGAAATTAAACGATGTTGGAGACTGTGCATCAAATGTACCATCCAGCGTGTGTGATTCATTATCTGAAGGTTCTGATAATTTCGAGTGGACTGAGGGAGTCGGCCTTGTGTGTCCAGACTGTTCTGGAGATCAGTTAAGAGATAATCTTTGCTGTGATACTAGTAAAGGAAGATGTTGTACAAGAACTAGTGGCGTAAATAGTTGCGAAGATGATGTCTGGTATGATGATTGTCTACCACCTAAGACGTTTGGAAACGGGTTAACTTGTCCGGACTGTGAAAACGATAATGATCCTGATTGCTGTAATCCTGATGTTACAATAGGACCCTTGCAATTCACTCCAGAGATCCCTAAAGTCGGACAAACACTCAATGTTAGTGCGAGTGTTTCTAATAATGTTGGATCGATTCTTTACACCTTTTATGTTGATGGAGAAATCCGTGCAAATGTTGTTGACGGAAATTATGCAGTTCCTCGTAATCCCAGTGATTCTGATGCAGGGAAAGAACTAACATGCACTATAACTGCGGTAGATGCGGATGGTGAATTCTTTAATCGAAGCAAGACTGAAAACATAGATGGTGAGTCATTTACAATGCCTGATAATTTACCAGCGACTATTTCAGTTTCTCCGGGTAGTGATTGGAATGATGGTAAAGGAAAGTTAAATCCCGGTGATGAAATCACCGTCACCATAACACCTATGGATGTCGATCCGGAAATAAATTCTATTGACTGGGAGTTTCAACAGTTTGATGGGACTGCTCTTACGTCTGACACTGGTGTCAGTGCAGTTCATACGATACCCAATCCTCCAGATGGTGGATGTGAATTGTATATTAATATAACATTCAGCAATGACACTGAAAATGCCCCTTCAACCACAACAGCGTCCAAACGATACAAGATAGGTGATATATTCAATCCGATTCCCAACGAAAACTGTGGTGATCTGACGGGTGCTTGTTGTAGACCTGATTCCTCTCAAGACGTTCCGGCGGAAGGAATTATAGGGAACAAATGTGATCAGCAAACTGAGACAGATTGTATTGATCTGGATGGTGAATACCAAGGCGATAATACATCATGCCCTTCTTCTTGTGGAAATAATTCGGATGGTAGTGATCCTTGTTGTCCTCAGATAAAGGATGGAACTTGTTGTTGTACGGGAACAGACAACATAGGAATTTGTGAAGATGATGTAATCTACGCCGATTGTAACAGATCTAATTCATTGTTTGAGGATTGTGCAGAGTCTTATGATGAAGTTGAGGCTCCGGATGGGAGTCGAACGGGTGATCCGGAATGGACGATGGATAGGACATGTCCTTCACCGGGGTGCGAATCGGCTACGGACGCGGATGGTGCGGCTTTAGATAGATGTTGTAGTACTCCAACTGGCCGATGTTGTTACATTCCTTCTGCCGATGCAGGTCCAATATGCGAAATGGGTATAACAGAGGAAGACTGTCTTGAACTTATTCAAGATCAGTCTTCTGGTACATGTGGTGCATGGGATCAGTTCGGAAGTTGTCCCAATTGTGATGACCCATCACAAAACGAAGGTTGTCCGTGTTGCACTAAAAGAGGTAGATGTTGTAAAGCCAATGATGGATATCCAAACGGTTATGTTTGTTATGATAATATTACGCTTCCTTGCTGTGAAGGTAGTCAACAAGGGAGTGGAGAGATTCTAAATTGTAGTCCGTTCAAGTCTGATCCTAGTCTTCCCGAGGATTTTTGTGACGAAAACCCTTCACTTTGTATTGGAACTTACACATCATATAATGATTTTGATGATACAAATGCGCCATGTCCTACAGATTGTGAGTCACAAACCAATTCTTGTTGTCCGGATAAAGGGAGGTGTTGTTTCAAACGTCCATCAACGACAGGTGACACGGATGAGGGACAACGAAGAGGGTATTGTGAGACTGTAACTAAGGCAACATGTGAAAGTAGATTCGAGTCCCTCAACGGGATCGATGGTACTTATCAGTGGACCAGCAACGGACCAGTGTGCGTTAATGGATGTACCAGTAATAGTGATTCATGCTGTGATGATACCGAAGAAATCGGACACTCCTGTAATGGAACAATTTGTCGGCCCAGTGAACAAAAAGGTGCAGAACCGGCCGGTTATACTTGGTATGATGGATCTGGTTGTCCTGATTGCACGGATCCGGAAGTTAACCCACCTAATAACCCATCGGATTGCTGTGAGTTCGGTTATCCGAGTCTTGGGATCAGCAGAATAGAGGTCAGACCAAGAGGTACTAGTAATTGGTCTACATATAATCCTATTTTTACAAATAGAAGTATTAAAGTTGGTGATGATCTCAGAGTAATAGGGGATCATAAAAATGTTGTTGCGGATAGTGTTCGGTATCAATTCATAGGATTTGATGATCAGGATATTCAGCCGGATAATTTCGAATTTGGCCTTATCCGAGACTTTTCCACAGATAATGAAATTTTAGATTTTCCAAGTGCATTTACATATAACGATGACTATTCGGCGAACGGAATAATGCCAGTTGCTGGTAGTGCATTAAAGGTAATAATTGAAGGAACTCCAGAACTCGATATAGACCCGCCTAGAATTACTAGAGAGATTACACTGACACAGACGGATGATTACATCAATGGTATTCCCCCATCATTGCCCGATGAAAATAATCTTGAAGATATAGTAGCAGACCCATTCGGTATTTACCTCAACTTGGCGCTTGATATTGATGTGCCTACATCAGCAGCGCCTGGGGATGTGATGGGTGTATCTAATATCATCGACTTTGGTGGTGCTGTCCCCGGCGCATCACCAACACCTACTGTCTCCTTGCAGTGGACAGACGTTAATCAAAATGATATACTCAACGCAACCAATCAACAGTATACAATATCTGGTGATGGTAGTGTCGAAGGATGCGTTTTGGGATTGAAAGTCACCTTAAAGAATGATGAATTTCCTACTGGATGGCAAGTTCCTAACGGTGCTGAAGTTTCCAAAATATTCAATATGGCAACTATATTTGATGTTAGAGGTGAGCCATCTGAGGGTTATCCTTGTGGTACTGACGTTGGTGCTTGTTGTGAACCGGGAGGATTAGTAACTGAAGGTCAATTGAGTGATGGTTCTCCGTGGGGTGTTACCAGAAACAACTTTGTAGGAATAGTTCCCTTAACAGAATGTCAATACCCCGGCTCCAACTGGGACACAGATGTTATTGCGAACCCTTGTGTTGATTCCCCAAATGATCACGAGTATGGTCAACAGGGAAGAGGTCCTTGTTGTGACGAGATTCCCGGTAGGTGTTGTTACACTACTAGTGAAGGTAATACTTGTGGGGATCAGATCATAAAATTCGATTGTGATGATTTGAGTGGAACTTGGGTCAGTTACTACGATGACATTAGAACTTGTGCAGACTTTTGTGATTCTTCTGGTGAATCGGATGAAGACCTTCTTGAGTGTGGCTGTGAAATAGTAGCAGAACCTACTGGTCGTGTTTGTGGCCACGTTGGTGATAATCAGAAAAACTCTGTTTTTTGTCTAGATGAACCGTTGGGTACGTTCGAAATAACAGAAAGTTTTAGGGATACATTTTATCCAAATACTGGCGTATTCCTCGCCGATGCGGAATGTCCCGATACGCCTTGTCAACGAGAAGATCCAGAACATCCTGAAATATTGTGTGGATGTGAACCAACAGAACCAACTGGTAGATGTTGTGGTATGAGTAATCCTCCTGGCGGTCAGAATGAATACTGCATGGATAGTCCACAGGTTACACAAAGTACATGTGAAACCACTTATGGAGGAACATGGACAGAAGACGGATCGTGTAGTGATGTTAACTGTACAAGTGACCCTAACAATATTTGTTGTTCTCCTCCTACCTCAACGGGATCTTGGGTGAATTACAGCACAGGCCTGTGCAGTTCCACTGATAACGGAGGAATATATTGTGATGGTCCTGCCAATGTGACTCTGAATTCGTTGACACCGTGTGATTTTCGAGAAATTTACATAGGAACACCGCCTGATAATCCTTGCAATATTGCTGGGTTGTGCTCATGCTACGACCCCGAGAGTCCTGGCGGCGCCGGTTATGACGGTTGTGGAGGTAAGGAACACTTAAATTCACCAAATGGTAAAAATATAATTTATCTTTGTGAGCAAATTGTAAAAGCGAACGCATTTGGTGAGTGTGATCCTGTATATCAAGGTGGTCTGTACGGTTGGGACAATATTTGTGCCGATCTCGCCGAGGATTACTGTAGAGTTGGTGATCTTCTTAATCCAGCGGAGTTCGCAGAAGCCCTTGCAGTTTTTGATCCGATCCCGATTTATGAAATGACCGAAACTGGAGGCAGTAATCCTAATACTCAAGTGAACTCCACCTTTACAAACAATTGGGATTGTGATAGACTAAATCCACCCAATCCCGAGCAGTCTTGTATTGATACGAGAATATTTAATCCTTACTATGGTGCAACTTCTACCGAATATGTTTGGTCGAATAATTGTCCTTTCAACCCTGCTAGTTACACTTACAAAAGTTGTAAGCATAACATGCTAGGGTCGGCATGTACCAATTGTTGTTGCTGTCCGCCGGGCGGCGGTGGTGCCAATTGTAATGCAGATAATGAAAATTGCCCGTACTGAACGGAGTAATATTCTTCTTGACACAATTTTTATATGTGATATAATTACCGCATGACTGTCCCGTACCAACGAAATGATTATGTGATTAATCATGAGGTGAATGTTTGTTTCGAGGACCTACTCGAAATGACACCCGATGAGTTTCGAGTGTGGGTTGCCAAAATGAGAGATGTGCTGAGTCACTCTTGGGACACCTATGGCTGCCCTCCTCGAACTGGCAAACCAGAGTCCAAGATCATTGAAAACTGGAACAAACTAGAAACCTATCCGGTTCATGAATTTGAACATGATGACGAACTGAGTGAGACACCGAAAGATGTGATCATCAACAAGTCTCGTGGCGGTTCTGAGGTTGATCAATTCTTTGAGAATATGTTCAGGACTCGGATCAATTATACCGATAAAGATAATGGGTACTCGATCTACGATTTGATTGCAGATCCTGATAGACTTGATCAGGTGTACAAGGGTTCCCTCAGACACTTCAGACGGGATTCTTTTTACAACTACGCACTATCTGCTATCAAGAACAGTAAAAAGTATTCAGTCGTATCTGTGGACTCTGGTGAAGAATGGATTCGTGTGTTTTTCGAACAGCCATCTTTATTCGGGGATCATGACTTTATATTGGAGCAGGTGAAACTTCGTGACGGACTCAATTCTGGTTACTTTCAACTGGAACAATCAGAAATTCTACAACTGACAAAGGATCAAGTTCAGAAATTCAAAGATTGTGGTTGGTTACAGTATCATCATCATTCTACGTTCGATATCGAGAATATGCCCGATGATCGTGTGTATTCTATTCGCCTTTACACAAAGGGAAAGAAACTATTCCCTGCTTGTTTCAAGGCTTTCAGAATCGGATATATCCAACCAGCAGTTAATTTTCCTCCTATGACGGCTAAATACTTGTATGAAAGATTTACTGAACACATCACCGACAAAACAGATTTGCGAATCTATGATCCGAGTTCTGGTTGGGGTGGCCGTATCCTTGGCGCTATGTCTGTCCGTGACGATCGCCATATTCGTTACATTGGCACTGATCCCAATCCTGATAATTTCTTTGATGATGGGACTTCTAAATACTCTATGGTTGCGGATTTTTACAACACCAAAACCACAAGATCCAATTCTTTCTTCTCCGACACAAATGAATACGAAGTATATCAACTAGGATCAGAAGAGGTTCGTAATGATCCTGACTTTGAGAGGCATAGAGGAAAGGTGGATTTGATCTTTACCTCCCCGCCATACTTCAACAGAGAAGCGTACAGCGAAGATGAGAACCAGTCATACAAGAAGTATGGTTCTACATATGAATCGTGGAGAGACGGGTTCCTGCGTCCTACTCTAGAGACCTGTGCGGAGTGGTTGAAGCCGGGAAGATACCTGCTATGGAACATAGCAGACATTCTGGTGAAGGGAGATTATCTCCCCCTAGAGGAAGATTCTCAAAAAATTCTAGAAGAGATGGGTCTTGAGTATAAATATAAATTGAAAATGGCATTAGAGGGAATGCCCGGACAGAATAGAGTAGGGGAAGACGGAAAACCCCTTTGTAAGAATTATTGTAAAGTGAACGGAAAACACTTGAAATATGAACCAGTTTATGTTTTTTGGAAACCTCAATGAATAGTAGCGAAGAATTAGGATATCGTTTAGAGTCAATGTTTGATGAGTATCTGAACAAGATACAAAATAATGAATCTAGTAGAAAGCCCCGATTCTCTAGTATCATAAATTCATACAGAACTCCTAAGAAAACTCAAAAAGAATTATTAGGTATATTTTCCCGTAATCGGGAAGAGATTCGCTGTGCAATTCAGGGAACAGATCCCCAGTGCGCCGAAGCATGGTCGTTTCTGTCCATCACTAAACTGACAAAGATCGATGAGTATCTTACTTTGTTGGTGGATGTACTTGAACAAAATAGCAAAATCACCAGAAGAAAAAAGAAAGTTGATCCCGCTAAATTAGTCAAAAACTTGAAGTTTATGGAAGAAGACAAGAAGTTAAATCTTAAGTCTATTGATCCAATAAATATAGTTGGTGCAAAGTGTTGTGTTCTGTATCACAAGAAGAACAATAGAATTGTTTTTCTTGAAAGTGAAGAAGGATTTACCGTATCAGGCACAACGATTAAGAACTTTAACACAGAAACTTCAATGATGAAAGCCATACGAAACAACAAACATATCTTCTCTGTAATAGTAAATGGCACTCCTCTTTCTGCAAAACGGCAAATACAGTCCCTTAAGTCTAAGACAATCCCGGCAGTGGGAAGAACGAATGATGAAACTATTATCTTACGGGCAAGTCCATGAACGAAAATATTGACTCATTCGTTCTTCGCAGAGAATATAAAAAGGGCGATTATTACTCTTACGGTGATCTTGTGGAGTATAAGGGTAGTTCTTATTTGGCACTGTCTGATGGTAATTTAAAAATTCCAACTAATGGATCAGTTTGGTACAGATTGAACTCTAGGAATAAGTTTTACCGAACTACGATCAAACCTAAATTTTCCCAAGAAGGAGATAAATGGTTTGACCCATCGAGTGGTGTGTTGTATACTAGGATAAAGCAGAGCACAGGTGATGTGTTTTGGATTGAATTGTAATTCTTTAAATTGGATATAAAGTGATACTTCTTGATAATAATCAAATAATTCTTGCCAATATTTTTCAGACCATGAAACAGGTCGATACTATCGATGAAAATATTCTGCGACATATGGTTCTCAATACATACCGAATGTATAGATCCATGTTTAAGGATGAGTATGGTGAACTTGTGGTGTGTCACGACTCTAGTAATTGTTGGCGAAAGGATCTATTCGAATACTACAAGCAGAATAGAAAAGCCAAGCAGGATGAATCGGATGTAGACTGGAAAAGTATATACGATGCTCTTCATAAGATTCGAACAGAAATAGATGAAAACTTTCCATACAAGAATATAAAGGTGGAGAGAGCAGAAGCAGATGATATCATTGCAGTCTTGTGCCAAGAATATTCTGATAAAGAAAAGATTCTGATACTGTCGAATGACAAAGATTTCAAGCAACTACAATACTCTGAAAATGTTAAGCAATATTCCTGTATTAAAAAGGATTACCTTGTCTGTGACGATCCCAAAATGTTTTTGGTAGATCATATCATTCGAGGAGATACATCTGACGGAATTCCAAATATTCTCTCAGACTGTGATACTTTTGTTGACAAATCTAAGAGACAAAAAAGACTCACAAAAACCATAGTAAATGATATTATGGAAACGTATAAGATGACAGGCCTTCCTCCAGAGTATTGTATGTCTGGGTGGAAAAGAAACGAGAGTTTAATTGACTTAAATTTTATTCCTGATACAATTAGGGGTGAAGTTATTCATCAGTATGATACGAATGGTTTTGGGGATAGATCTAAAATCCTCAACTACATGATCGAAAATAGACTTAAAAACCTGATAGGAAATATCGAGGATTTCTGATGAGACAAAAAAAGAATAGGGTGAAGTACGATGAAGCCGAGCATTACATAAAGAAAAAAGAACGCTCATATAAAAAGGCTTCTAGAAAAAAAGATAAAAGTTATCTTAAAAATATTAAAAAGGGTAACATAGACTATGATGATTATATGGAAAAAATGGAGGATCAATTTTAATGGTCAGTGAATCAACAAAACTCAGCAAGGAAACACTTGCGGTACTTAAGAATTTTTCTACCCTGAATTCCAATATTCTGGTAGAAGAAGGTAATATTATTGAAACCATTACGCCCACCAAGAATGTTATGGCTAGGGCGGTGGTTGATGAAGAATTTTCAACAAAGTTTGGTATATGGGATCTCAGCAAGTTTTTGTCTGTGGTCTCCATGTTCGAATCTCCTGAATTTACATTCGAGGATAAGTGTGTTCTCATTGGGGATGGAAAGAAGAGTTCGGTTAAGTATCACTATTGTGAACCATCCTTGCTGACGGTTCCCACGCGACAGGTAAAAATGCCTGATACTGCACTGTCAATTGAAATGACTAATGTTATGTTCAACGAGTTGACAAAGGCATCATCTGTTCTTCAGGTTCAGGACCTGAGAATTTGTCCTAGTGAAGATGGTTCAGAGATACTTGGTATTGTTCATGATATCAATGATCCCACCAGTAATCATTACTCGATTTCACTTGGGGAGAATACGGTTGATAATTCTTATCAGTTTGATTTCAAGATTAATCTTCTACGTCTCCTTCCCGGAAATTACACGGTAGATTTTACTGAGACTGTTATTAGTAAGTTTACTCATAATGATTTTGATCTTACTTACTGGATCGCATTGGAAACCTCTAGCAAATTTAATGGGTGATTATATTAAATGATTGATCATGGATTGTTTGTCGAAAAGTATCGACCAAAGACAATTGAAGATTGTATACTTCCGAAGACTCTCAAGGATACGCTGACTGGGATTATAAAATCTGGTCAGTCTCAGAATTTACTTCTTCATGGAGGGGCAGGAGTCGGTAAAACTACAGTCGCTCGTGCGGTCTGTAATGAATTGAATGCAGACTATATTCTTATAAATTGTTCAGAGGAGGGTAATATTGATACCCTTCGAACAAAAATACGACAGTTTGCGAGCACGGTATCTTTAAATGGTGGTACTAAGATTGTCATTCTGGACGAATTTGATTACAGTAATGCACAGAGTATTCAGCCAGCACTTCGTGGTGCGATTGAGGAGTTCTCTAAGAACTGTAGATTTATAATTACATGTAATTATAAGAATAGAATCATATCACCTATTCACTCTCGGTGTACTAATATTGAATTCAAGATTCCTTCAAAGGAGAAGCCAGAAATTGGCGGACAACTTATGAAGAGAATATCATGGATTTTAAATGAAGAGAATATTCCTTTCGAGGACAAAGTTCTTGCACAACTTATCACGAAATATTTTCCTGACATTAGAAGAATGCTTAATGAGATTCAGAGGTACTCTGTTTCTGGATCCATTGATGTGGGTATTCTATCATGTATCGGCGAGATTCAGATCAAAGATCTCGTCGGTGCGATGAAGAGTAGAGACTTTGCTTCGTGTAGAAAATGGGTCGTTGACAATATTGAAAATTCTCAAACCGAACTGTTTCGTAAGATATATGACGGACTGAGTGAGAATATGAAACCCTCATCAGTTCCTCAGGCTATTTTGATCATTGCAGAATATCAATATAAATCTGCATTTGTTGCAGACCAAGAAATTAATCTAACGGCGTGCATCGTTGAACTTATGATGGAGTGTGAATTCAAATGAATAGTTATTCTCAGATAGGACAAGATCGACTTGTGATACATCTAACTAAAGAGAAGCGGTGTGGAACCTTTGTTGACATAGGATGTTCTCGTCCTAGTCTAATTAACAATACATTTCTTCTTGAAAATGAATATCAATGGACTGGATTGAGTATTGATATAGATGAAGCAGAAAAATCTAATTGGGAAGAGGAACGTCCAGACTCTCCTATGGTTGTTGCTGATGCCCTAAAAGTAGATTTTCTGGAATTGTTCAAGGAACATGATCTTCCATCAGTTATAGATTATCTTAGTTTTGATTTGGAACCACCGGAATCTACGTTTGAAGCCCTTCAGAGATTTCCATTTGATGAGTATTCTTTTAACGTCATTACTTTTGAGCATGACGGGTACAGAATGGGTGATGAATTTAAACAAAACACTAGAGATTTTTTATCTTCTAAGGGTTATGTGTTCATCCACGAATTGAATAATCAGGATGATGTTTATTTGAGTCAGGAATTTTTTAATCAACATGTTATGGAGGATACAACTAATGAGTAAATTTAAAGCACAGGGCGATTTCCTGTTAGTAGAAAAGATGAATTATGAAGAGGAGCAGACAACAGATTCTGGAATTATTTTCAAGACAAGTCAAGTTCTGGATACTACCTTTGCCGAGGCTACAATCATAAGTATGGGACCCGGTATTCCGGGAGCAGATGGTTGTGTGTCTAAGATGTTCGATTATTCGGTGGGTGACGTTATATTATATAACGCTCAGGATAGAATTGGCGTTCATAGCGATTTCGATGTTATCAAGAGAGAACACGTTATAGCATTGGTGAATTCTTCAGATGAAACTAACTGATTATCTTAACTCAATTAATTATGAGAAAAATGATGTATTTCTGAATGATCCAGAGGTGGCAGAAAAGAATTATGTTCCTTATGTCATCAATCGTTGTTTGTCCTACTTTACCGATACCATATTACATGCAAATCAGATGAATATGCACTGTGATCTGAATGGTAAGATGCAGTATGATTACTATATTCAGACAATCCGGAAGAGAAAAAGGTTCAGTAAGTGGATCAAGAATGAAATAAGTAATGATTTGAAACTGGTTATGGATAAGTTCAATTGCTCTGCTCCAAAGGCTAGAGATATACTAGATCTTTTATCCGAGCAATATATCACCCATCTTAGAGACCTAAATGCACAAAAAACATAAATAATTGTAAATGACCCAACTGTGAGGTGGTTTATGGAAAATGAAGATGTTTTTAGTGGATTAGGCGTTGAGGTAACTTTAGAAGAAGATGATGACTTTTTAATGGTGAAAGAAACACTCACTCGTATGGGTGTCTCTTCCCGCAAAGAAAATAAACTTTTTCAGTCATGTCATATCCTACACAAGCGTGGAAGATATGCTATTATGCACTTTAAAGAGTTATTCATTTTGGATGGACTAGAAAGTGATATTTCAGACTCGGATATTGGTCGCCGAAATCTAATAGCCAAACTGGTAGATGAGTGGGAATTGTGTGATATTATAGACAAAGAAAAAATTAAAGATCCAATTGCCAGCATGGGACAAATAAAGATAATTTCCCATAAAGATAAAAATGATTGGGAATTGATACCTAAATACCATATTGGGAAGTAGTAATTAATAATGACTAAAGTGATTTCTTTTTATTCTGATGTAAACGAAGACAAGTATTATACAAAGTGTGCGGATAGACTTCGAGAGATGTCTTCCCGTTTTTCTATAGATTTATACTTAGAAGAAAAAGTGTCTTTGGGTTCCTATAGAAATAACTGTTTATCTAAACCGAAGTTCATCAAAGACAAACTGGAACAGTTCAAACAACCAATTGTATGGACTGATGTCGATACAGTCTTTAGGAAGTATCCTCAGTCTTTCGATGAGGTTCCCGAGGATGTGGATGTTGCATTTTCTTCTTCTGCTCCCAATATAGCCGGAATGAAAGCATCACCTTTATATTTTAATTATAGTAGTAATGCAATGGTTTTCTTGGACGAGTGGATAAATCGGTCCGAGCAAGTTCTGTTGGAAATGGATGTGAATTTCGATCACGAAGTTCTGTTTGGGGTCGTCGGTTCGCTGATGTCTAGCATGAAGTTTGGTGTATTTCCTCCGACATACTGTGTATGGCCACAGGACGTTAATGAACATACTGTGATTGAAATGGGAATGTCTGACGTTCCGGACAAGATAGAAGTTCTCAAGCAGATGGGAATCAGTGGTGATCTTTTAGCAATACAAACTGTAGGAATATTATGAAAAAAATACAATGTGTGGGTGCTGGATTTAATCTAGAACATTCTTCTAATTCAAACTTAAAACCAAAAACATTCGAGTGGACATCAGATCATCAGGACGTTCAAGTTCTCGTTGATAATGCAATTTTATATGCCAATAAAATTGATAAAAGATTTGATCAGAAAAGATATGGTTGGGTATGCGAATCCGCTGCAATTGTTCCTCAGTTATTGGGATCTCTGGAAGACTTCTATGACGTGATTATAGAGGAAGGAGAATTCGAAGCAATATTTACCAATAGTCAAAAACTATTAGATATTGACGATAGGTTCATATACAATTCTACGGGTAGTAATCTGCCTTGGATTCCAGTAGAGTCTTGGGGTTTGCATGATAAACTAAAGGTATGTTCTATGGTTGCTTCCCCTAAACTTGTGTGTCCGGGACACAAATACAGACATGAAATTGCTTCCAAGTTTAAAGATAAGTTAGATTTGTATGGAGGTGTGCATGGTTCTCCCCGCATGGGAATTTCTGATAATTTAAATTTAAAGTGGAATGATAAGAGATCAGCAATGTGTCCTTATATGTTCTCCGTTGTGATGGAAAACGAATCGGTGCCTAACTACTATACGGAAAAAGTAACAGACTGTTTTGCTGTGGGAACTGTTCCAGTTTATTGGGGTGCTACTAATATAGGACATAAGTTTGATGATCGTGGAATAATAATATTAGATGACGCTTTTGATATCTCGTCCCTTACCGAAGATTTATATGAGTCAATGAAACCATATATTCAGAATAATCTAGAAACCGTCCGATCTTTAGAAATGGCTGATGATGAACTCGCAAGTAAAATCCTATAAACCGACAATTAAAAATGGTGATTATCTTTTTTCTGATGATATAGTTTTTCCTTTCCCTGTGGAAATTCATTTTACTAGAATAGAGTCATTCGATAATCCGGATTCCTTCAAGGTTCTTGTTTTATCGAATGAATCTATGATGTCACCCAATCGATCTACTATAAATGAAGTAATTGACAACCACAAAAAATATAATATTATTCTAGGAACGGATGATGAGATTATTGTTTTTTGTGAAAATGCAAAGAAGTTTCCGTATGGCAGCACTTGGTTAAATCGCGGGAAAATTAAACATCCCGATGGATTGGGTCGATATGATGACAGTGCAGTTTTTAATCGATCAGGTAAACATCAAAGTATAAGTTTTCTTGCCTCTTGGTATAATCTCAACAGACCAGGTTATTCTCTAAGACAACAGGTGTGGAGTAGGAAAGAAGAAATTCAACTGCCTATAAATTTTTATACCAGTGTTAAGTCATTTTCTGATGCTCCAAATCCTCTTCCCGGTGGAGAAAAAGAGGCATTATTTGATTCCCAGTATCATATTTGTATCGAAAATCAATCTATTGGGAATTACTTCACGGAAAAATTAATCGATCCTTTTCTGACATCTACCATTCCTATTTACTGGGGTTGTACCAATATAGAAGATTATTTTAATGTTGACGGAATGATTTTATTTGATACAATAGATGAATTATTAGATAAAGTAAATTCTATAACTCCATCATATTATTTTGATAGGCAAGATATTATCGAAGAGAACCGTAAAAAGGCTATAGAGTTTGCTAACTTTGATGAAAGAATATTTGAGGAAATAATACAGCATGATCATGCAAATAACAATGACCCGAAATGAATTGTTTCTCATCAAAGAAATGCTACCTCTTTGGCAAAAATACGCAGATGGTTTTGTTTTTATGGATGATGGTTCCGATGACGGAACCGTGGAATGGTTGGAAGAACATAAAGAACAATTCAATATTGTTTCTGTTTTAAAAACGGACACCCCCGGATATGCAACTCATGACGAATCTAATGTAAGGCAAAGATTATACGATGAAGCATTCAAGCATTCTGGTAGTATAATTTGTTTGGATTCTGATGAGTATCTTGATGGATTGATCTCCAAGAGTGAATTGGAGAATGCATTAGAAAATAACAAAAACTTTTTATTGTATTGTCCGTGGATTCAATACACAGGAAAAAATCAGGTAAGAGTAGATGGTCCTTGGAGAAATAATATTAAGGATAGAATCGGTAGTTATTCGGTAAGAGCAGAATTCAAAAAAGCAGCGATGCATTCTGAACACCTACCCAATCCGGGAAATGCTGCCGCTATTAACGCGCCTGGTTTATTCATAGCACATTTACAGTGGTTGGATAAACCGACTGTTGCGGTGAAACAGTATTACTGGAAGATAACAGATTATGTAAACCATTTGAAGTATGGTCATGAAGTAACACCCACATCTGCATACGATGAATCTGTTGCAGATTTTGATTGGGAGTATACAGACTTCAACTTTGATCTTAAGGTTGATCCGGATATATACTCCAAACAAGATTTAGAAGAAAGTTACAAGTACAAGTTTATTCGTGAAAGTATAAAGACTTATAATATTCCCAATTTAAATGATTGGGAAATGGATATTCATCAATGAAAGAAATATTAGAACTGGTCGAAAAGTTCATACAAGAAAAAGAAGAAACCAAATCATGGACAGCGGGTAAAGATTGGGTTCAATACGCAGGTCCATTCTTCGGAACAGAAGAATATACAGAAGCAGTTAAGTCCATTTTGAATGGTTGGTTAGTTCTCGGTCAAGCCGGTATACGATTTGAGCGAAAGTTTCCTCCTCTCATGGACAAAGAATTTGGGGTGCTCACCAATAGTGGTAGTAGTTCGAATCTTATTATGATGTCTGCTCTAACTTCTAAACGAGGACACAATTTACCCAAGGGTACAAAGGTAATTACTCCCATAGCAGGATTTCCTACTACGATCAATCCTATCTTTCAGGTTGGGTTTGAGCCTGCTTTTGTTGATATTGATTTGGACACATTGAATCTTAATTTAGATCAAGTGGAACAAAGGGCAAAAGAAGGATGTAAGGTTATTACGTTTGCCCACGTTCTGGGTAACCCACCAAACATGGACAGGTTGATGGATATTGTCGATGAATATGATTTAATTCTCCTAGAGGACTGTTGTGATGCTCTGGGGTCCTCTTATAGGGGAAAACCTCTTGGCGGATTTGGTGATTTTGCTTCTTGTTCATTTTACCCTGCTCACCATATCACTATGGGTGAGGGTGGTTTTGTTGCATGTAAGACAAAGGATCAAGAGATTATTTCTAGAAGTTTTAGGGAATGGGGTCGAGGATGCTATTGTGTGGGTAAGAAGGCTGGACTTCTGAAAAACGGAACCTGTAAGAACCGTTTCTCTAACTGGCTACCTGCTTTACCTGATGAGATTTTTGATCACAAATATGTTTATGATGAAATTGGTTATAATTTAAAACCAACAGATTTGCAAGCGGCTATGGGATTGGTTCAGTTAGGAAGACTTGATGAGATTATTTCATTACGAAAGAAGAATCATAAGAGATTGTGTGATATTTTCTCCAAGTATGAGGAACATTTAGTCATACCAAAGGCAACAGAACACTCTGATCCAGCGTGGTTTGCATTTGCATTGACAATCAAAGACGGGGCTCCCTTCAAACGAAAAGATTTAGTGGATCACCTTGAAAATTCTATGATCCAAACTCGACCATACTTTGCTGGTAATATTATGTTACAGCCAGCCTATGAGGGACTTATGGATCAAAATGAAGTTATTGAAAACTATCCAAATGCTCGTAAGATTACTACGGATACATTTTTCTTGGGTACTAGTCCGGTGATTACAAACGAGCAATTGGATTATATCGAGGAAACGGTTGATAAGTTTTTTAAAGAAAAACCATATACTTTGAGGATTTTAAGATGAAAAATATTTTATTGTTGACCGGCTACACTGATAACTTTAGAGACCTTTGGGATCCCGATCGTAAAGATGACACTATAGAGAGTGTCTTTGACGCCACTTTACCATCCAAATTATCATATGTAAAAAAACATAGTTATGACATCATGTGTGTAACAACATTTCATGGTGACTCTCCTAGAGAATTGGGATTTTCGCGTATGATAAAAACATTTAAAATGTTGCAGTTGTATGATATTGTCATGTGGATTGATGCAGATTCGCTAATCACTAATCAGGATTGTAGCGTAGAGGATATAATTGGCGAGGCTAATCAACCTTTTATTGCGTCACATGACTGGTCCAGTAAAGACTATATCTCCACTGGTAATTTTATTATACAAAAAACTGAAGGGGTTGATGATTTATTCAAATCTTTTTATGAAATTGCGAATAACTTTCCCGAAGAGCAATCTACCATAAATTGGATTTATAATAATGCAAATCAATCAAAACATATAAAGGTATTGGATCATAAATACCTAAACTCACTTCCAACCCGAGAAATGTACTCTGATAGTTGGAATGGGAGACCAGATATAATTTCTAATTGGGAAGAAGACTCCTTTCTCCTTCACTGTGGAGGAGTCTCCGCCAAAACAAAAAATAAAATTTTAAGAGATTATTTTGGAAAGTTTTTATGAAAAAACAATTTAAAAACATAACAATTATTTGCATAGATGGAGTTGATCCAAATCAAGGTTTAAAGGCTTTAAAGTATAGTATGAAGGATATTGATTTTGCTAAGAGTATAATCATGTCTCATATAAAACCTGATAATATTACACAAGGTATTATATTTGAACAAATAGAACAATTGACTCACGATAGTTACAGTCCTTTTGTCTTGAGTAAATTATCATCATATGTGGATACCGAGTATTGTTTATTGATAAATGATGATGGATTTATTATAAATTCAGATTTATGGGATGATCAGTTTTTAAACTATGACTATATCGGCGCACCGTGGAAAGATTATGGTCAATTGAATCGAGTTGGTAATGGTGGATTTAGTTTACGAAGTAAGAAGTTAATAGATTTATGTACAAATATAAATGCTTTACCCGGTGAACACGAAGACGGTGCCATTTGTTTGCGGAACAAATATGCATTAGAACAGCATGGTTGTAAGTTTGCTCCGGTTGAGGTTGCTATGAAATTTTCTTTGGAGTCTAGGATACCGGAATGTGACTTCGATTTAAACAAAAGTTTTGGTTTTCATGGTAGAGGGATTCCAGAGAATACTCATGACCATGATGGGTTTTATCATCAGTTTCATGATAAATTGTCATTATTGGATAAAGTTGAGTGATGAAATCATAGGAGTTTTTTGTTATGGGTGATCTAATATCTGTATTTGGTTCTACTGGTTTCATTGGTAGTAGGTTTTGTGAACTATATGGTAGTGATGTTATTACTATTGATCGAAATGATTACAATCCTAAGAGTAATAATATTCTTTATTTTATAAGCACGGTAGATAATTATAATGTTCACAAAGATCTACATGTCGATATAGATACCAATCTTACGGTTCTAATGAATGTTTTAGAAAATATTGACAAAGACTCTGATACTACTTTCAACTTTGTCAGTTCTTGGTTTGTCTATGGTAAAAATTATGAATTACCATTCAGGGAAGATTTCTCTAAATGTGAGCCTAGTGGCTTTTACTCCATAACAAAACATTGTGCTGAACAACTCCTCATATCTTTTTGTGAAACATATGGTATTAAATATAGAATATTTCGATTAGCTAATGTTCTTGGTTCTGGTGATAATAAAATTTCTAAAAAGAAAAATGCATTACAATATCTAATTAAAGAGATTGTGAATGACAATGATGTTCCACTTTATTATGGTGGAGATGTTATGAGAGATTATATTCATATTGATGATATTTGTGCAGGGATTAATTTGTGTTTGAATAAATCTCCTGCTAATGAGGTTATAAATATTGGTAGTGGAAAACCCCATAGATTTATTGATATGATTGAAACTGCAATTGATTATTCTAAATCCAAATCAAAAATAATTGATGTGCAGCCTACTAAGTTTCATGACATAGTACAAGTAAGACATTCGTATCTCGATACCTCTAAGTTAAAATCTTATGGATTTGAACAAGAGCATAATATGGACTCCATTATCGAAGAACTTGTTGATTTCTATAGAAATAAGAAAGGTTAGATTACAATATGAAAGTAGTATATGTTACTGGTTGCTTAGGCTTTATTGGATCATATGTAACGCGACAGTGTTTAGAAAAAGGCTGGTATGTTAAAGGTGTTGATAACATGACATACGCTGCTAATAAAACTCTATTAGAAGAATTTCAACAATATGATAATTTTTCTTTTGTGTGGGGACCTGATAATCATGGCTGCAATATTAATGACTTGACCTTTTTATATGACTGTGATTACATAATCAACACTGCTGCGGAGACTCATGTCGGAAACTCTATAGCAAATAGTGATGATTTTGTCGAGTCTAATGTTAATGGTGTTCATAACATACTGGAGTTATTGAAAAATTACCGTCAAGAAAATTCAGAATTACCGACGCTCATACATTTCAGTACGGATGAAGTTTATGGTGATATTGTTAAGGGATCTCATACAGAATCCGATATATTGAAACCATCAAACCCTTATTCTGCAACAAAGGCGGCCGCCGACATGCTTGTTCTGGCCTGGGCAAGAACATATGATATTCCATATATTATATTACGTCCTACCAATAACTATGGTATTGGTCAGTATGTTGAAAAACTTATTCCAAAGACATGTAAATTTTTGAAATTGGGTAGAAAGATTCCTCTTCATAATAACGGAACTCCAGTTAGGAATTGGTTACATGCAGATGATACTGCTTCTGCCGTTATTAAAATTATAGAGTCCGGATGCAAGAATGAAATATTCAACATAGCGGGTGGTTTTGAGCAGACAAATAGAGAGGCTGTGAAAAAAATAATAACTTCCTTGACAGGGGATGATGGATCTGATATAACTTCATATATTGATCCATCTTATAGAAGAGTGGGACAAGATTTAAGATACGCCTTAGATGATTCAAAACTTCGTTCCTTGGGATGGAAACCAGAGAAAATTTTTGATAAAGAAATTTCTGATATAGTAGATTACTACAAGAATAAATTTATATGGTAAACGATAATAAAATTAGGGTAGCAGATTATATTGCAAATAAGATCTCTGAAATGGGGGTGAATCATATTTTCACTATAACTGGCGGCGGTGCCATGTTTTTGAATGATGCAATATTAAGAAATCCCAACATAGAAGCTATTTGTGGTCACCACGAACAAGCGTCTGCAATGTCAGCCGTTGGGTATTCTAAGTACAGCGGAAAGTTGGGAGTTGTTATGCCAACAACAGGCTGTGGTGCAACTAACACCATAACGGGGTTATTGGATGCGTGGCAAGATAATGTTCCCATGCTGTTTGTATCAGGACAGATAAATTCTCATCAAACAATGAGTAATTATAATTTACCACTGAGACAGGTTGGTGTTCAAGAAGCAGATATTGTCGAGATAGTGAAGAGCATCACTAAATATGCAGTTCTTGTCGATGATCCAAAAAGAATCAAATATCATATGGAAAGAGCGATACATGAAGCCTTTTCCGGAAGACCTGGTCCTGTTTGGCTTGATATTCCCTTGGATATTCAATCCGCTCTGGTAGATCCAGAAACATTGGTTGGATATTATCACACATCATCAGATGCTTCGGATGAAATTTGGTGGTCTTGGCCAGAATCTGATTTAGAAGAAGTTGGTGATTATTTTCATTCTGCAAAACGGCCGATAATATTGGCGGGTAATGGAGTGAGATTGTCTGGAGGAGTCGATGAGTTTAAACAGTTCGTAGAAGAATATAATATTCCGGTGGTTAATACTTATCTTGCAGCAGATCTATTACCAACAGATCATCCCCTTAACATAGGTAGAGTTGGGATCAAGGGCAACAGAGCAGCAAACTTTGCACTACAGAATTCTGATCTGGTATTGACCATAGGAACTAGACTGGGAATTCCTGTTACGGGTTACATCTATGAAAACTTTGCCAGAGAGGCAAAAATTGTTGTTGTCGATATTGATGATAAAGAACATCAAAAGGAAACTATAAAGATAGACAAATTTATACACTCGGACGCAAAAAAGTTTTTAGAAAGATTTAAACCAGTAAAATGTCCAGACGACTGGTCTAGGAAATGCTTGGAATGGAAAAATAACTGGCCTGTCTTTTCGGAAGAACATCTGGATGACAGTGATGGTATAAGTTTTTACGGATTTATGAAAATTCTTTCTGAGTGTACGAGGGACGATGATGTTGTTGTTTCTGATGCAGGATCTGCTTATTATGTTTCCTCTCAAGCGGTACATATAGAAAAGGGTCAGAGATACATAACCTCTGGTGCTCAAGCCGATATGGGATTCACGTTGCCTGCGAGCATAGGTGTTTCGGTTGCAAAAAGTAACGGAGATGTAATCGGTATTGTTGGAGACGGTTCATTCCAAACAAATATTCAAGAATTGCAGACAATGGTTCATAATAAATTGCCCGTCAAAATGTTTGTTTGGAATAACAATGGTTATCTCTCTATCAGAACAACACAAAGAAAGTTTTTTGATGATGGATTTATTGGAACTGATGTGGATTCGGGTGTGTCGTTCCCCGATCTCGAAAAGGTATCAGATGCATATGGTATAAAGTATATACGATCATCCGATATAAATAAACTTAAAGATGATATTAACGAGTCTTTGAGTCATGATGGGCCCGTGATATGTGAAGTAATTTGTAAAGAATGGGATGAAGTATTGCCCACTATTAGTAGTAAGAAACTACCAAACGGAAAAATGTTTTCTAAACCCTTAGAGGACATGTATCCCTTTTTGTCTCGTGAAGAATTTTTAAACAACATGATTATAACCCCTGTGGAGGAAATCTAATATGCCAGCGGACAGCAAAACTAAAAAAACAATTTTAACACTCAACAACAATAAAAAGAATAATGACCCTACAGTTCTGGTGACTGCGTATGATTATCCTCAAGCAAGGATTGCAGATATGGCTGGAGTTGATGCTATTCTGATTGGTGACTCTCTGGGGATGACAACTCTTGGTCACAAGACAACCATTCCAGTTACTATGGATAATATGATTATGTCATCCGAAGCAGTTTGTAGGGGAGCGAAGAACGCCTTAATTATTGGTGACATGCCCTATATGTCATATCAGCAGTCGAATGAACTCGCGGTGGAGAACGCCGGTAGGTTTATCGTTGCCGGTTGTGATATGGTTAAGGTTGAGGGTGCAATGACGGATCGAATCCGAGCAATCTGTGATGCTGGTATCATGGTTATGAGTCACCTTGGACTTACTCCACATACACGAGCAAAACTTGGTGGGTATAAGGTTCAGGGTAAGACCGCAAAACAAGCAGAGATTGTTCTGAAGCAAGCCTTAGAATTACAGGATGCAGGTTGCTCTGCGCTTCTTCTGGAAGCAATGCCAAAAGAACCGGCCGGAATGATCGCAAAGGAATTGGATATACCTGTTTACGGAATTGGTGCAGGAGATGAGGTCGATGGCCAGTTGGTTATTTTTCATGATCTCATGGGACTTTTCTGGGAATTTAAATCTAAGTTTGTTAAGAGATACTGTGAAGCAGGTCAAATTATGGCAAGTGCTCTTACGGATTATGTTAACGAAGTTCGTAGCCGACAATTTCCAGCAGAGGAAAACTTCTATGAAATTAAAGAAGAGGAACTCGAAAAGTTACTTGGAGATTCTAAGTGGAAATATGAAACGGACCAAGGGTTTCCGACAAATCATTCAACAACACCAAACACAGTAACAGATAAAGACAAGTGAATATATTAGTTACTGGTGGTAACGGTTATATTGCTAAGAGTCTTGTCAGAGCATTTTCTGATTACCACAATATAACTAGTGTCACTAGGAATGATTTTGATCTATCAGATTCCGTTCTAACTTCTAAATGGTTTAAAGATAAGAAGTTTGATGTTGTTATTCATACCGCCGCCGTTGGGGGGAGTCGCTTAACCCCCGACGGCCAGGATGTTATTCAGCAAAATTTAATGATGTATTATAACTTGTTATCAAATAAAAATCACTTTGATAAGTTTATTTCATTTGGTTCTGGTGCGGAAATTTTTCATAAAGATACTCCATATGGATGGAGCAAGAAGGTGATAGCAGATTGTATTGCACAAACAAAAAATTTTTATAATATAAGAATATTTGGTGTTTTTGACGAGAATGAATTGGATACAAGATTTATAAAAGCAAATATAAAGAAGTACATTGATGGTGAGTGTATTACCATACACTCCAATAAAATAATGGACTTTTTTTATATGAAAGATTTGTGTTCTCTGGTTCAATACTACATTGAAACCGAGGAACCACAGAAGGAAATAGATGCGGTATATCAGGATAGATATACTCTTATACAAATATCTCAAATGATAAATGAATTGGGAGATAGTCAAGTGCCTATTGTTGTTGATGATGATATCAATCACTCGGAATATTTTGGTGTATCAAATTTACCCATACCAACTATAGGACTGCGTGAGGGAATTGTTCATACATATAGAGAATTGAAAACCAAAAAGGATGGTATATTATGAGGCCTACAGTTACGTTGTGTATGATTGTTAAGAATGAAATGCATGTCATCGAAAGATGCCTTCGTTCGGTTGCTCCTTTTATTGATCGATATGATATCACGGACACTGGTTCGGATGATGGCACTCCAGAAAAAATAAAAGAAGTTATGAATGAACTTGGTGTTGAGGGTGAAGTGTATCTATCCGATTGGAAAGGTTTCGGTGACCACAATGGAAAGAGTGGATCTCGTAGTGAGTCTCTTCGTAACTGTGATGGGAAAGCCGATTACGCATGGGTAATTGATGCCGATGACTCCGCTGTAGGTGAAGTTCGTTTACCCGATGGTGCAGATGCAGATGCATACTCTCTGAGAATTCAACGAGGAGATTTTGTTTGGTGGAGAAATCAATTCTTCAAAACTGATGCTAAGTGGAGATACGAAGGAGTTGTGCATGAATATGCGGCAACAGATAAACCGGAGCCACGAGTGGATAGATTGGTGGGTGATTATTCGATTGATGCTCGAACTGAAGGTGCTCGTAATGTCGGGATCACTCCTATAGAAAAATACAGTCGAGATGCGGAAGTTCTTTTAAAGGCTTTGGAGGACACTCCCGACAATTCTAGGTATCAGTTTTACCTTGCACAATCATACTTCGATTCACAACAATGGGAAAAATCACAAGAGGCATATCAAAAACGAGTAGAGCAAGGTGGTTGGCCAGAAGAAGTATTCTACAGCATGTATAGAGTTGCTATTCTAAATGGAATGCTCGAAAAGGATCCTATTGAAATTATTCGCGGGTTTGAGGAATGTTACAATTATAAACCAGATAGAGCGGAGCCTCTTTACCAGATATCAAGATTATATCGTAGCATGGGTAAGAATGCACTTGCATTTATGTTTGCAAAAACTGGTATGGAAATACCATATCCGGAGAATGACATTTTATTCATTCAAGAGGAAGTATACAAGTATGGTCTTCTTGATGAAATTGGCGCAACTGCATTCTACGCAGGCAAACCGCACATGGGATATGCTGCATGTAAGAGACTTGTGGAAGAGAATCTTATTCCAGAAGAACACAGAGAACGAGTAAATACAAATTATCAAAGTTATGTTCAAATAATGACTCAAATGCAACAACAGCAAATGAAGGTTGATATGGATAAACAAATCGCAGAAATAAAGCAGAAACAGGCTGCGAAAGATAATGCTCCAAAGAAAACTTATAAAACGAAGAAAAAGAAGAGATAAAATTTCTGAATATATAAGAAGTATAGGTTTAGGAAAAATGTAATGTCTCAGTTTGTTCTTCAATCTAAAATTGACAACAAATTTTCCAAAGATGATATCTTCATAAAAGCACCCGACCGATCGGGAGTTGATGAGGTGATTAACTTTGGAGATGGTATCTCTAGTATAATTCTGGAAACAGAAGATAGAACATCTGTTGTTAAATTTATAGGATCTCATACAACTATTTCTGAATATTTTAGAGAAATAGAAGAAACTGAAAGAGATCAATATATCCTAAAGGAAACTCTAAACTCCTCTCTACAAAGGGGAGATGTTTTATTTTCTACTAATAATTCTCCTAATATGGAGATACGAATTAGTCCGGGTATCTACAATTTAGATGTTGAGAATGTCGATGGAAATGTATATCGTTTCAGTGGAAATAAAAAAACTATAGACGAACTTTTTAGATATTTCCCCACAGAGATCGTTGAGGAGGAAGAGCAAGTTTTACTTGGTGAACAGGGCCCTCCCGGACCACAGGGTCCCCGTGGATCTGATGGTTCTGTTGGTCCCCGTGGACCTAAAGGGGAGAGGGGATCTTCCGGACTTCCGGGTTCAGATGGATCTATTGGTCCAAAAGGAGAACCCGGTGAACAGGGTCTTTCGGGAGTCGCGGGCCCGCAAGGTCCTTTGGGTGAGCAAGGCCCAGCAGGAGTTCCCGGTGAGCCAGGTAAACCCGGAACTGATGGTAGAGACGGAAAAATTGGACCGAAGGGAAATCCTGGCGAGATCGGACCAATTGGACCTAAAGGCGATATCGGAGATAGGGGTGAGCAGGGTGATATTGGTCCCATTGGGCCTATGGGTCCAAAGGGTGATTCCGGACTCAACGGGAAAAAAGGATCGAAGGGACCCAAGGGTGATAAGGGTTCTAGGGGTGATGCTGGAGAACCGGGGTCTGATGGGAAACAAGGATCAAAAGGACAACGTGGTTTAGATGGGAAGCAAGGACCCAAAGGTGACAAGGGTGATCCGGGTATTGTATCTGCAAAGTATCCTCTTGTTTATGATACTAATGGAAATGAGATTCGGTTTGATACCAAGAAATTAGAAGAACTTCTGGGTAGATTTACAAATGTAGGACCTGGTCTAAATGGTCCTGATTATGCCGCTATGACAGATTGGCTTGCTGCTGGTGGTGGTGCAGTTGCAATCATAGATGGTAACAATAATAATGAAAGAGTCATAAGTTCACTTGGAGATTTCATAATTGAGGGAGATGGAGTTTCCCTAAATAGTACAGGTAAAGATGTTACTATGACAATTTCTAGTGGTTCAGGTGGAGCAACAACTGTGATTGGAAATTCCACACCAAGTGGTACTTTTGCAACTGGAGATAAATGGATTGAACCAGATTCAGGAACACTCTTTACACGATATCAAAATTTTTGGGTAGAATTTTAAGGTAATATAAATGGCAGATTACGATTTTCCAACTAGTCCATCAACAGGAGCCACTCACACGATAGGCGATAAAACGTGGGAGTATAATGGTGCTGCATGGGAGAAAATATTCAGCGGAGATGGTGTTCAGAATATTGGAATTTCTGGTGGGGCTGTCGCTTCCGGAAGAAGTGGTTTACTTTTTGACTCACGGACAATCGGAGCAACCCTAAGTCTTGTTACTGTTGGTAATACTGCATCCGTAATATTTGAGGCTGACGCACTTGCTTCCAATCAGGGGGATGTGAAGTATAATTATGGAGTGACATCTGGCGTTTTAAATGTCCCAAACGCACAGAGCGATGGAGACTTAATTTATAATGAAACATCAGGCCTGATGTCCATCTATAAATTTGGTTTGGGCTCGACTGACAACCGCGGCATGTTGGCAGCAGTTCCGGGGACTGAAGCCACAGGAAGAGTTGTTTTAATATTCGGCAGTGGAGAAAATTTTCAAGAGAAATATTTTCAATTCGATGCTGCTGATTCATCTACTAACTATGACGCAACTAATCTGGACTTGTTTATTCATAATGTTGTGGGTGGAACTGCGGGTAATGGTAAAGTTGTTGGTATTCGTGTTGAATATGGCGATAACATCATTGGTCCTAAGAGAGCATTTAGATTACCGGGTGGTGCAACTTTTGACACTGTTGTGAATTCATTCAACGGTGCAACTGGTCATGTCACTACCACTAGCACGGTTCTTCCTGTTGCTGGAATCACTGCGACATCTGGTATCACTATAGGTGGTGATATTAATTTCACCCAATCGGATGACGCGGTGATACGAAATGAAGGTGTCGCTCAGATTAGATTTAATAATGGTAATGGTTATACGAAGTTTATGCAGAATACGCTTCTAGTTCCAACAAAGATAATGCACACGGACGATACCGACACGTTTATCCACTTTAAGACCGATCAGGTATTAATAGACGCAGGTGGGAATAACGCTATAAATGCAACCGCCACCAATACAAATATTGGCGGTGTGACATTTGGTGTCACTGGTGGGGGTATGACTCTAGGTGATGATGTGTCCACTCCAGCCGCTTTCCACATGCGTAACCCAGACGGGGAAGCGTTTTTAGATGTTAGCACCGTGAACGTACAAATAGGTGATGCGGATGGTGCAAATAACGGCACTAAAATACTGGTTAGGGATAGTCACAATGTGATTACTCAAACCGCTGCTACTAGCATATCTTTAAATACTCCTGATGTTCCAATCCAGTCTAAATTATCCCACATCGGTGATGCTGATACTTATCTTGATTTCGCTGCGAGTAACAATTTAGTTTTAAGGGCAGGTGGAAACACGGCTATGAACGCAACCGCCACCAATACAAATATTGGCGGTGTGACATTTGGTGTTACTGGTGGGGGAGCAACATTCGGTGGAATAATACACGCACAGGGCTTAACACTAGGACCCGGCGGAGTTACATTCCCTGATGGTACTAATATGAAAACTGCTGCTGCTGGGTCCACTATAACCGCTGGTGCAGGTATGACACTCGCTGGAT
>CERP01023407.1_pt1 | contig 55063 bp, 53 predicted proteins | sample 530801 | NCBI WGS metagenome assembly CERP01 (sample SAMEA2620991, study PRJEB7988) | marine metagenome | biome: marine biome (ENVO:00000447); feature: surface water layer (ENVO:00002042); material: "saline water (ENVO:00002010), including plankton (ENVO:xxxxxxxx)" | depth 5 m | reverse complement strand
AAGCAAAACATTGCCGCCCAGGTAAAACTCATCCGGGGCGACAGCAAAAAGAAGACCACTCCACCCCCCAATGAAGAAGAGGAAAATCACATCTCCACCAGCCGCCAGAGTTTTGACAATAAGGTGGCAAACTTCAATACCCTTATAGCCCAACTGGAGCAGTTCAGCGAGTACGCCCCAAATGAAGACGAAATAAAGCTACCAACCCTACGCAGCTATACCGAAGCGCTAGAAACCCTCAACGAGCGCGTACACGTAAGCGGCGATGGTCTTATCACCGCCCGGGCCGCCCGCAACAACAGCCTCTATTACGGCACCCCAAACGTACTGGCACTAATAAAAAACATAAAAGCCTATGTACGCTCCCTAGGTTTGGCCGGCGAGCCCTATTATAAGGCCCTTGTTAGGTTAAAGTTCTCAAAACCCGTAAAATAACCCGGGTCGTACCCCAAAAAAGAACCCCTCCTCCATTTCTCATTTTTGGAGGAGGTGGTTTTTTAAACCGCTCAAAAAAAATAAAAAAAGTGATAAAAATGAGGAAAACCGTACATAAGATTTTAATCATAGCGAATAAATTGTTTCCTTTATATTTGAAGATTATCCTATATCATTTATAATAGGTATATATGTAATTATTGCGTCTATATACATGTTGCCCACAATTATGAAAAACCAATCACTCTAGAAATATGAGTTTATTAGAATCAATATTTGAAGGTTTAGCAAAAACCTCTCGCGGAAAAAACAAATTTCACATTTTCAAAGGAAAATCTGGAACTTATATGAAATTCGGCAGTGACTCAAGCGGAAGAAAAGGCAAAACTTTATGGTGGAAAAAAAAGTGATTAAGTCATTTTCAAAAATATTACTTTCTCTTATTCTCATTTGTTTTATAAATGCTTGTACCGATAATGATACTTATCAAGAAAAAGTAGATAAAATAAATCAAGAATACAAAGAAGACAAAAAAGAAATAATTACCGATATTGTAGTTGAGCGTATTGAACATAAATCCAAATCTGAAAAATCAGTTGAAAAACTAAACGAATTAGAAAAAAATTACGAAGAAAAATTAAACGAGTTAAATGATTTATTTAAAGGTCAAGAAGTTATTGCACCTTTTAAAATAGAGAAAATAACGGATGTTGAATTAGCTGGTTACGAAATGCAAGTTGAACTGAATATTAAAAACAGAACTGTATTTAATGTAATTGTGAATAAAGTCTCTGGATGGCTTTTTGAAGTTTTAATTTTAGCTTTGTTTGTTATTGTATTAGGTTTTTTCGTGAATTATAGCCAACCTTTTGCATTAATCAGAGTTCTTCTATCTCATTGGATAATTATTATTATATTTTTCGCAATTGGGATATTTTTTAGTCCAGCCGAATATTTTGGCTTAATAGCTTCCGATTTGGAAAATGATACTGAAAAAATTATTGATTTGAACTTTCAAAAAAGTGAGAATAATATTTAAAACCTGAATGAAAAGCGCAGAATAACTGTTGGCAACAATGTATCCTATGAAAAATAGCGCAAGTCCTCGCTAAAACAATGGTTTGGGCAATTTTGAAAAGTCTCCAAATTTTTAAATTTGAAGATTTCCAAGTAAAATAATAAATAGTAAAATTTAAAAATCTGGCTTGTGGCTCAACCGAAAAATAATCGCTAATTTGCACACAACGAGCCATACACAAGACCGGTAGCTGCGACCAAAACTGACCTATGAACATTGAACAAAAAAATATAGTTGTTTCCTACCAAGAAAATACTTGGTCAAGAATATCGACTGAAATTACGGTTCAAGAAACTCTTCAAATTATTGGTTCTGACCAGTTAAAAACGATAATAGAAAACCTACGAAAAGAATTAAAAAAAGGAAATAAAGAATATTACGACAATAACAAAAAGAAATTGCCAGCTGTTACATTTTCCGCAACATTCGACAAAAGCAGAAAAAAGGAAAATTTAAAATTATATACATCTCTTTTAGTCATAGATATTGATAAGCTATCTGATAATGAAATGAAAAGAGTAAATGAAATTCTTAACAAAGATAAATATGTGATTACTTTTTGGCGTTCACCCTCAAATAAGGGTTTCAAAGGATTAATTCGTATTAATTACAATGAACCGTTAAAAAAAGAATTTGTTGATTTTCAACACAAAGAAGCGTTCAAGACTATTTCAGATTATTTTTTAAAAGAATATCAAGTTGAATTAGATCCAAGTGGAAGTGATATTACACGACTTTGTTTTTTATCATTTGATGACGGTATTGTAATTAAAGATATTTATAGCGAGTTTGATATAGAAGTGGCGGAATATAAAAACTTGGCAACCTCAAACTCAAAGAAAAAAGTTGTCCGAAAATTCAGCAGTAACAAAGATGCATTATATAACTCAAAAGATAGAAACAGCCCTTATGACAGAAAGTTAATGAGTAATATTATTAGATTTTTAAACAATAATAATTGTTCTATCACAGATAGTTATGAGAATTGGTGTAAAGTAGCAATGGCAATAGCAAACACATTTACATTTGATGTTGGTAAAAATTATTTTGTGAAATTAAGCAAAAGAGATTCAGCTAAATTTAACGAAACAAATTGTATAAATTTTTTATCTAACTGTTATGAAAACAGAAAAGGAGAAGTAGCTTTTGCGTCAATAGTATATTTAGCAAATCAACAAGGTTATAAAACCAAATATCAAAAAAAATCGAGTACCGAAGGTGGAGAACTTTTAGTTCCGAGCGAATATCACTCTCAACAACGATAAGGCTTCGTCAGAGAGCTTAAAAGAAGCCATTGGCAATATGTCAGTATCTTTGTCAATACGTGTTTATACACGGTATACAGGGACTCGATTTTTACTTAAAATTTATGAAGCAATTCGACACATATTTTAATGAGAACGAAATTTTAAGACAGCTCTGTAAAATTCGTGTCAAAATTGCTAAAAATAGAAACAAAAGACATCTTTTACACTTGTTAACATCTGATGAAAATTACAATTATCATATTGCTAATGTAAAAACAAGTCCTAATGAATTTGAGATTTACCAAAATGAAATAAAAGAAACCTTAAAAAAAATTCTGCCACCTCGCAGAAAATGGGTTAAAATAGGAGAACATTCACGAGTTAAGAATAGAGATACAAATGAGTTTTTAACATCGAATGACAAGAATTTCTATTCATTATTAAAAACGATTAAAAAGCACAAAAAAAATAAGTCCACAGAAGATTGGTTTTTAAACCTTCAAGAATTTGTAAGAAGAATACAAGAATCTGCTTTATCTAAACAATATTCTGTAACCGAACCAATTATTTTTCCAAAATTAAAAAAACCACTTAAAAGAATTTTTAACGATAAGGATGACAAAAATAATTGTCGCCCATTATCTATGTACTCTTTAGAAGATAGAATAATATTGAGTCTTACTAATAAGTTCTTAACCAATCTTTTTGACAAAAAATTTAAAGATTCATCTTATGCTTTTCGCTCAAAAAAAATTGCCGGAAAGACAATATCACATCATAACTGTATTCAAGATATCATTAATTACAATAAAGCTACTTCATTGGAAGAACTTTATGTTGTTGAATGTGATATGAAAAGTTTCTATGACACAGTTAATCATAAAATAGTTTTAGAAATTTTTGAAAATTTAATAGCAGAAATTGTAAATGAAAATTCCTCTATTAATTTAAATCAACCTATTCATATTTTTAAGAGTTTTCTAAACTCTTATGCGTTTAATATTAACGTTAAAAAGTTAGATAAGCAGTCTTATTGGTCTTCGTACTCAATAAAGAGAGGTTCTTTTCCTTGGGTTGATAATCAAATAAGTAAACATTATAAAAGCATTGAAACTGAAAGAATCGGTGTGCCACAAGGAGGAGCATTATCTGGACTAATAGCAAATATATATCTAAACAATGTTGACCAGAAATTAGAGCAATTAGATGTTTTCTATATTAGATTTTGTGATGATATGATAATTATTGGTAAAGATTTTGACAAATGTAATGAAGCCAAAAAACTATATGTTGATTCTCTCAACCAGCTTAAATTATTTCCACATCCATTTAAAAATTCAGAAGAATTATTTGAACAAAATGCTAATAGCTTTTCTTACAAACCTTTTTGGAATGGCAAATCAAAAGGCCCTTATAAATGGTCAAGTTTGATTAAACCACATAACTATCCTTGGATAGCGTTTGTCGGTTATGAAATTAACATCAATTGTGAAACGAGAGTTAGAAAACGTTCATTCTTAAAAGAACAGACCAAACAAAAAATAATAACCCACGAGATAACCAAAGCTATTGAACAAAATCAACGATGTGAAAAAGGAACAGCGATAGAATCAGCAATTAATCGTCTAATTGGAATGTCAGTAGGTAGGATTGGACTAGACAATTTTAGTGAAGTTTCAACCGATATGTGTTGGAAAAATGGATTTCAAGAATTAGAGTTAAATAAATTCTCAAAAATTCAAATAAAGCAATTAGACAGGAACAGGAGTAAACTTTATTATGACCTTTTCAAAAAAATAAACAAACCTGAACGAGATGAAGATGAGACTGTGGAAAGAGATGATGAAAAGAGACAGTATAAAAAATATGACAAACCATTTAGTTACTACTATCAAATTTTGGAAAGAAGAGAAAAAGCCAGCAGGTAACAATGTATCCTATAAAAACCCCTAATCCCATTCTACAAAAAACAATAACAACAAACACCAAAACCCAAAAACCCCAAACAATTATAAATAGCAATTAAAATAAACCATGAAAAAAATCCTTTTACTATTCTCAATCATCCTTATTAATACACACCTCGCCCATTCGCAAGAGGACTATATGGCCAAAATTGTAGAAAATTCCTGTCAATGTTTAGCTGAAATACCCACTACCGAGGAGCTCAGTAGTATTAGGATAGGCCTCTGTATGATTCAAGAAGCAAACATATATAAGGAGGAATTGCTACGCGATCACGGCATAAATATGGACAATATAGACATAGAGGGAGAAAGGCTCGGAAGATTAATAGCTCTGGAAATGATCACCTCCTGTCCAGAGCAAATACAGCGTATCGCCTCCAATATAGACAAATACGACGAGGACGATGATTCGTTTCAAAAAATTCAAGGAGTCATTAAAGCAATAGATAAAAACGACTTTATTGCCTTTTCCGTGACCTCTGACGACGGCAAAACATCCAAATTTTACTGGCTAAACTTTATCAACAGTAATAAGGACATACAAAATGAATTTAATAGCTATAAGAAGAAAAAAGTTGAAATAGAATATTCCATATATGAATTCTATGATCCCAATTTAGGAGAATATAGAAATTACAATGTAATTGAATCCCTCAATGTTATCAATTGACGTGATAATGACTTCAAAGGGGACCACCCCCTTCACAAAACAATCAAAAAGAAACAGTAACCAAAACCTAAGAAAAAATAAGGGCAACTGGCAGCATTAACCTACAACCCAAAACCTCAATCAAGCATTCCACCTTCCTCCGCTGGTACAAAACTGCAAGTGATATACAAACCTGTTAAACCCTAAACCCACCCCCATTCCCCCTTCCGCAATCATTTTTCGCACTTACTACATAAAATTTCACATTTTATAAATAAATTTTCTTCTTTAATACACAATAACTTATACTAACAGCAACATATTTTCACTTTCAATTACATTTTTTCGCACTTTATAAAAATTTTTTCGCACTTACTTTATCATTTTTCGCATTTTGTGCAATATATTAGCAAAACAACATCGAATAAGTCTTCCATAAAAAACAAAGAATATGATAACCCTTAACCTCCACCAAGTTTTTAAAACGCGCGGCATTGCCAAAGGCTACAGTTTTCTAGTAAAAAACGGCATCAGTCCCGGCACAGCAAAAACAATAATGTACAATAAGCCCAGAGCCATCCGTTTAGACCACATCGAGATACTATGTAAAACCCTAATCTGCGAACCAAGCGACCTATTCGCCTACACTCCAGACAAAAACGACACCCTCTTAGAAACCCACCCCCTAAAAAAACTCATCCGCGACCAGGAAGAAGCCTCCCTCAATCAAACCATAAGCCAGCTCAGCTACCAAGAGCTCGTGGAGATCAAAAAATTCATCAACTCCCAAAAAACAATTCCCCCACCCAAAGTGAAAAAGACTAAACTTTAATAAAAGAAACTTGAAACCAGCACCCAGAAACCATAAATTTGCACCCGCTATAAAAAAGTTAGGAGCACCCTTTGAATAAGTATATTTTTTTTCTGTGGTTCGTTTTGTGCTGCATCCGGCTCGCCCCGGCACAAAACATTCAGGTAGATGCCACCACCTACACCCCCCAACAACTCGTTGAGGACGTCCTTATAGACAGCGGCTGCATCAGCAATGTACAGATTACCTCCACCACAAGCGGCAACTTCCCCGATGGCGACAAGAGTTTTGGCTATTTTAGCGCAAACGGCAGCAATTTCCCTTTCCAAAAAGGTATTGTAATGAGCACCGGCAAGCTAAACAACGTCCCCGGCCCCAACACAACCCTCAGCGACGACGATGCCCCCGGCTGGAACGGCGACCCAGATCTAGAAGCAGCCCTAAACATCACCAACACCACCAACGCAACGATAATAGAGTTCGATTTTGTTCCTAATGCCGACAATATCCAGTTCCGCTACCTCTTCGCTTCCGAGGAATATCAGGAAGGCGACCCCAACACCTGCATTTATAGCGATGCCTTCGCCTTTTTAATCAAGCCCCTCGGCGGAAATTACACAAACATTGCCCTCGTTCCCGGCACAAATACCCCCGTACTCGTCACCACCGTCCATTCCGGTATCCCCGGCGCCTGCCCGCCCATAAACGAAACCTATTTTGAAGGCTGGAACGGCCCAAACGTGCCGATTAATTTCAACGGACAAACAAAGATTCTCGTTGCAGAAACCCCTGTAACCGTTAATCAAGCCTATCACATAAAACTCGTAATCGCAGACGAGGTCAATTACCGTTACGATTCCGCGGTATTTCTGGAAGGCGGCAGTTTCAACATCGCGGCCAACCTCGGGCCAGACCGCAGCTTCGTAACAAACAATCCCCTTTGCGAAAACGAAACCTACCTCCTCGATGCCACGCCCCAAGGCACCACTCCGCTCGGCTACAAATGGTATAAAAACGATATCATAATCCCCGGTGAAACCTCTGCCCAGCTTACCGTCACCACGCCCGGCACCTATAAAGTTGAAATAGACTACGGCAACAATTGTATCGCCACAGACCAAGTGTTGATTGAGTACACAGGCCCCGTAACCGTCCAAAATACCGACCTGTACCAGTGCGAACCAAACGCCAACGGCCTAGCGACCTTCAACCTTTTTGATGCGGAAGAAAACATCATCAATGGAGACCCGTTACTCCGCGTATATTCCTTCCACCGCAGTTTTAATGAAGCCCAAAATAACATTGCTCCAATACGAAACCCCGAAAGATACACTAACACCCAGCCAAATGAAATAGTCTATGCCCGTGTAGTTTCCGATTACGGCTGTATCGGCGTGGCAGAAGTTACCCTAAAAACCACAACAAACACCGTTTCAGATTTCTTTTTGGTGAATTGCTCCGCGCTAGGCACCCCCGGTTTCGCCAGTTTCAATCTGTCCGCAACCACCGCCGAATTGCAAGTCCTCTTCGGAAATAATACCGAAATAACCTACCATCTTTCATACGAAGAAGCCATTTCACAAACCAATCTGCTGCCAATTCCCTTCACCAATACCCAGGCAAATATCCAAACCATCCACGCCCGCATCAGTGGCGACCTTGGTTGTCTCGGCACTGCCAAAATCAACCTCAGCGTAATCAATACCCCAGAGTTTGAAGGCGAGGAAACCTACACCTATTGCCTTAACACCTACCCAGATACCATTACAATAGACTCCGGTTTAATAGGTGCCATCACAGATTCCACCTTTCTTTGGTCCACAGGCGAAACCACCCGCTCCATTGAAGTAAATGAGCCTGGCAGCTATACCCTAACGGTCACCCGCCGCAAAACCATAAACGGCGATGCATATTCCTGCACCAGCACCCGCACTTTTACCGTCCTCCCTTCCGAAAGGGCCCAAGTTAGCTACGAGCTTACGGGCAGCAATGAAAATCCTATCCTCAATGTTCTCGTACAAGGTGGGGGAAATTACATTTATTCCATAGACCACGGCCCCTTTCAGCAAAGCCCGGTCTTTGAAAACCTCACTCCCGGCGAACATGTACTAATGGTAAAGGACAAAAACGGTTGCGGCACCACCACCATTACGGTATATGTATTGGGTTTCCCAAACTTCTTCACTCCAAACAACGACGGCTACCACGACACCTGGCAAATTGCCGGACAAAACCCCGACACTCCCCAATTACAAAGAATCGAAATCTATGACCGTTTCAGCAAACTGCTATACATTCTCAACAAAAACACTAGCGGTTGGAACGGCACCTATAACGGCAAGCAAATGCCCTCCTCAGATTACTGGTTCAAGGCTATCTTCAAGAACGGCAGCACCTATCGCGGCCACTTCACCCTAAAACGATAAAAGAATTACAATTCAAAGTGCCCATCCAAAAAATACGCCTCCTAAACATTGAACATTCATAATTGAACATTGAACATTGAATATTGAAAATGTAACAATCTGAACCAAATTGCGTTATATAGTCTCATCAATCCAAAAAAATTTATGCTACAACGCTTTTTCATCTTCTGCTCCGGCGCAGATACCGCCATCCTTGACGAATGTTCGCCCGGCGAACGCACCAAATATGCCGGCATTGGCGCCACCGTATTCTTTACCGCCGTTATGGCCACCATTGCCGCCGCCTATGCGCTTTACACAGTTTTCGACAATTACTTTTCCGCTATTTTCTTCGGAATAATTTGGGGATTGTTGATTTTCAATTTAGATAGGTTCATCGTTTCCACCATCAAAAAGCGAAACAACTTCTTTGATGAATTGATTCAGGCCTCCCCGCGAATTGCCTTGGCAATAATCATCGCCATCGTTATTTCAAAACCTTTGGAAATGAAGATTTTTGAAAAGGAAATCAATCAAGTTTTGCTCACCGAAAAGAATGAAATGACCCTTGCCAACAAAGATCAATTGGCACTGCAGTACACACCTTCCGTGAATGCTTTGGAAGCAGAAATTGCAGGTCTAAAAAAGGAAATAACCGATAAAGAGGCCGAAGTAAACGCCCTCTACAACACCTACATCGCCGAAGCCGAAGGCACTGCTGGCACCCAAAAATTGGGCAAAGGCCCAGTTTACAAGGAAAAACGCGAAAAACACGACACCGAACTTGCAGCTTTGGCAGATTTAAAGAAAACAAATGCCGAAAAAATAGCCGCTGCCGAAGCACAGATAGCAACCCTCGCCACCGAATACCAAACTAAGGTCGCAGACACCCAACCTATAATCGACGGTTTCGATGGTTTGATGGCACGCGTAAATGCATTGAACAAACTTCCGCTGTTGCCTTCGCTATTTATCTTTTTGCTCTTCCTCGCAATAGAAACATCTCCCATTTTGGCAAAACTCCTTTCCCCGAAAGGCGCTTATGATTTAAAGTTGGAAGAACAGGAAAGCGCATTAAAGTCCTGGGTTGTCCAACAGAAAACACAACGCGATATACTCGTAACAACAGACCGCGATATAAACAATAGAGTGTACGCAGACATAGCCGAGGAGCAGGAACTTTACGATTACAAACGAAAAAAGGCAAGAGAGCTGATGCAAATGCAGGCCGATGCCTTCTATAAAAAACAGAAAAGCGTGCTGTAAAGCCCGCAATGCACAAAGACAAACCCATTTTCAATATACCATTTCCGTAATTATTCCAGATTTACCCTTAATTGCCCCCAGATTCATCTGGGGGAACAATTAATATGGGATTTTGGGAAGGGCTTTAGCCCAACATTCAGTAATTTTGAAATTATATTTTTCCGGTATATTATGTCCAAAACCACTCCCGAGCAAGCCTCGAAAATCGCCAAAGAACATTATAACATTTCAGCCGAAGCTTCAAAACTGGATGGCTATATTGATGAAAACTTTTTACTGAAAACAACTTCCGGGGAAAAATTTATTCTAAAAATTTCTTCCGAAGAAGATGGCGAGCAACAAGATTTTCAAGTACAAATCCTGAAACATCTTGCGGAAAAAAAACTGGATGTTTCTCTTTCCGAAGTTGTCCCAAATAAAGCAGGAAAGCCACTGACTACCCTTGAAAAAAACAGGACCGCAAGAATATTGAGCTGGCTTCCCGGTAGGCAATGGGCAATCGTCAACCCCAAAACCGAATCTTTGCGAAACAGTTTGGGCAAAGCCTCCGGAAGTTTGACAAACGCTTTGCAGGATTTTAAACATCCCGCCGCCCGACGAAATCTGGACTGGGATTTGGCAAACTCAGCTTGGACCTCAAAACACAGCAATCGATTTTCCAGAAGGCAAAAGGAAATCGTAAAGCATTTCCAAAATCGTTTTGCGGAAATTCAAACAGAATACAAAACCCTTCCCAAAAGTATCGTCCACGCCGATGTAAACGATTATAACATTTTGGTCTCCGACGATCTGCGAAACCCGAAAGTAACCGGAATAATTGACTTTGGCGACGCAGTTTTTACCCAGACCGTCAACGACCTCGCCATAGTTTTGGCCTATGCCGCCATGAACCTTCCCGACCCGCTTACAGCAGCTTTGGAAGTTGTAAAAGGGTATAATAAACACTACAAACTATCGGAAAACGAACTGCAATGTTTATATACTTTGGTCGGAATGCGCCTCGTTACCACCGTTACGAGCGCCTCCCTTAAAAAAGAGGAGTTTCCTGATGAGGAATATTTCGTAATAAGCGAAAAACCTGCTTGGGATTTATTGGAAAAGTGGTTTCAAGTGAATGAAAACTTTGCCTATTATTCCTTTCGAAATACCTGTGGATATCCGGCGCATCCCTTGGAAAAAAAGTTTGAAACTTGGGCAAAGAACAATAAAATTTCTTTAAAAACAATGTTCCCGACAATGGCTTCGCAAAAGGTTGTAAACCTCGATATGAGCGTGGGCAGCACGCTTCTCGGCATTCTTTCGGAATACAACGACCCCGAGGTTTCCGAATTTAAATTGAAGCAATTTCAAAAACACCACCCACAAACCATTTTGCTCAATGGATACTTGGAAACACGTCCCTTTTACACCACCGCAGCATTTAAAAGCGAGGGCAACAACGGCCCACAATACCGCACCGTCCATTTGGGAACTGATTTTTGGGTGCCCGCCGAAACTCCCGTTCACGCTCCCTTCGAGGGTGTTGTAAAAATAATCCACCATAACAATTACGATAAGGATTACGGCCCGATGCTCATTTTGGAACACGTTTTTGAAGGGGAAAAATTCTTTTCACTCTATGGCCACTTAACGCTTTCTTCATTTGATATTCTCAAAGTGGGACAAACCGTCAAGCAGGGCGACCTCCTCGCTTATATAGGCGCCCCAAATGAAAACGGCAATTGGGCGCCGCACCTTCACTTTCAGCTTATCCTGGATTTAGTGGGAAACAATGAAAACTTCAATGGCGTGGCTTTGCCCTCAAAAGTTGACGTTTGGAAAAGCATCTGCCCAGACCCAAATTTTATTTTTGAAGAGGAATTGGAAACTTTCGAAGATAAAATTTCTGATGAAAACATAATCAATTTCAGAAAAGAACACCTCGGAAAAGGCTTGAGTCTTTCCTATGAAAAACCGTTGCACATCGTGCGCGGCGAAGGAGTTTATTTAATTGATATTGAAAGCCGAAAATATCTCGACACCGTAAACAATGTAAACCACGTGGGCCATCAGCACCCAAAAGTGGTTGCGGCGGGACAGAAACAAATGGCGGTTTTGAATACCAACACCCGCTATCTGCACGAAGAAATTATCGCTTACGCGGAAGCATTGCTGAAAAAATTACCGCCGCATTTGTCCGTAATCCACATTGTAAATTCTGGCAGCGAGGCAAACGAACTCGCCCTGCGAATGGCAAAAACCGTAACGGGCAACAAGGATATTTTGGCGATTGAAGTAGGCTACCACGGGAACACAAACGCGGTAATGGACGTGAGCTCCTATAAATTTGAAGGCAAAGGCGGTTTCCCAAAACCTGAGACAACGCACATTTTGCCGTTGCCGGATTCTTTCCGAGGAAAATATTCGGGAGAAAATTGCGGGATTGATTATGCCAATCACGCCGCGGAAATCATTCAAAATCTAAAAGCAGAAGGAAAAGAAATCGCAGGGTTTATTGGAGAAACTATGATTAGTTGTGGCGGACAGATTGTTCCCCCGAAAAACTATTTCAAGGAAATTTATAAACACACTCGCGAGGCCGGCGGCATCTGTATTGCCGATGAAGTACAAACGGGTTTTGGCAGAATGGGAAAAACTTTTTGGGCCTTTCAACTTTACGACGTACAGCCGGATATTGTAACTATGGGCAAACCTGCTGGAAATGGACATCCTTTGGCAGTGGTTGCTTGCACCAAAGAAATTGCCGAAAAATTCAATACCGGAATGGAATACTTCAACACCTTTGGTGGCAATCCTGTTTCCTGCGCCATCGGCCGCACGGTCTTGGAAATTATTGAAGAAGAAAACCTGCAGCAAAATGCTTTGGAAGTTGGAGGTTTCTTAATTGCCGAATTGAAAAAGCTTCAAAAGCAATTTCCAATCATTGGCGACGTACGCGGCGAAGGCTTGTTTTTGGGGTTTGAACTGAACGATTCCAATAAAAATCCGTTGCCCGAACACGCTTCCTATTTGGCAAACAGAATGAAACAGCTCGGTATTTTGATGAGCATTGACGGCCCGGACCACAATGTTCTAAAAATAAAACCGCCGATGGTTTTCAGCAAAGAGAATGCGGAGGAACTTCTTTACAGATTACATACCGTTTTTGGGGAGGATTTTATGGTTCCTTCTTTTTAATTTCAACCAGCTCTTTGCGAACTCTGCGACTTTGCGGAAAATTATCACCGCAGAGGCGCGGAGAACGCAAAGGGGTTACGAGTCTTTCTTTTTTATCAAAAAGGCATACGGCTCCATTCCTTTGGTATGCTGGAAAATGACCTTTAAAACCCCTATGAGCGGAAGGGCAATAATGGCGCCCACCATGCCCCAAAGCACGGAGAACAGAATAACGCCGAACACCGTAACGAACGGGTTTAATTCAATTTCATCGCCAATAATCCACGGCGTCAAAATATAATTCTCTACCAATTGCGCTGCGGAAATTACGCCAATCACAATAAGTGCGGGCGTAGTGCCGGCATACAGATAGGAAAGGATAACGGCAATGCCGCCCCCGATAATGTTTCCCACATAGGGAATGATGGAAAAAAGCGCTGCAAACACCGCCAAAAAAAGTGCGTATGGCACCGAACCCAAGGTAAATCCGAGGTAATAAATCCCGAAAAGAAAAACCATAATCTTCCCTTTTCCCAAGAGATAATTATTGATGATTTTTTTTGAATCGCTTAAAACCACACCCATCGCCGAGGCATTTGAAACCAGCTTTTTAAAGAATTTGATAAACATATTCCGCTGCATCAACAAGAGAATGATATACACAAAAATGATAAGCGACTGCGACAATAAATTCATTACCGACGAAAGGAAGGCACTGCCAAAACTCTCGGCCTTTTGCACCAACCTTTTGTTGTTCTCAAAGTAATCTTTATAGTCCCAATTTAGAGTTTGGTTTGCCCATTCAGAAAGAGTATTGAGTTTTTCTGTTGCCTTTTCCTTAATGGTAGGCCAATCGTTGGCCATTGTATTTATCTGTGAACTTATAAGCCACGTAAGAAGGCTGAAAATTATGACCATCAACAAAACGGAAAGGGAGATTGCCAGCCAATTGGGGAGGCCCCATTGCTTTAGTTGTTCGGTGGGCTTGTCCAATAAAATAGCGATTATGGCCGCTACCAGCAAAGGCATCAGCAGTCCCGAGCCAATGTACAGTATCGTTAAAATACCGCCCACAATGAGAAACGTTTTTATAAGATACGTGCCGGAAATTTCTATTTTGGAAGTGCTCAAGAGATTCAGTTTTGGTTTAACGCGGGTTTGTGTTGAAGTAAAGTTAGCTGAAATTTTTAAAAATGATTTGATTGCGAGCTATTTTAAACAATTCACTTTAAAAATAAATTTATCTTTAGTGAAACTTTCCGATTATGAAAAAACTTCTTCCTTTACTATTTTTAATCTTAACGCTTCAAGCTTTTTCCCAAACTGAAACCGCTGATAAAAAGGCTATTCTTTCCGTTTTGAAATCACAGGAAAACGCTTGGAACCAAAACGACCTTGAAGGCTTTATGCAAGGCTATTGGAAAAGCGATTCGCTGAAATTCTACGGCAGCAAAGGAGTTACAAACGGATGGCAAAAAACATTGGACAACTATAAAAAAGGATATCCTTCAAAAGAATATACCGGGACCTTAACTTTCACTATCGACGCGATTACCAAAATTGAAGACAATTCGTATTACGTTATGGGCCAATTTCACTTGGTTCGCGATGCGGGAAAGGCGAACGGAGTTTTTCTTATTATTTTCAGAAAACTTGATGGGGAATGGAAAATTATTGCAGATTTGAGTTGTTAGTTTTAGAAAGCATCAGGGTTCGCAATTATTTTTTTTGCTCTGTTTAAATGTGCTTCCAGCGTTTCCGGTTTCATTTTCTCCAATAAGCTCATCATCATATTCATCCGTTGGTTATTTTTAAAGTGTTCCCGTTTCTCACTTAAAAAATTCCAGTACAGCGAGTTGAACGGACAGCTTTCTTCGCCCGTTTTTTTGTTTACGTCATATTTACAGCTCTTGCAGTAATTGCCCATTTTGTTGATGTAACTTCCACTGGAAATGTAGGGCTTGGTTGCCACGATTCCGCCATCGGCATATTGGCTCATCCCGCGTGTGTTGGGCATTTCGACCCATTCAATGGCATCGATATAGATTCCCAGATACCACGCATCTACCTCATCGGGATGCACTTGGGCGAGCAGTGCAAAATTGCCCGTTACCATCAATCGCTGGATATGATGGGCATAGGCGTGCTCCAAACTCTGCGATATGGCGTGGTGCAGGCAGTTCATTTTTGTCTTGGCCGTCCAATAAAAATCCGGCAATTTGTTTTGGTTGTCCAATTTATTGGATCGGCGATAGCCGGGCATTTTCATCCAATAAATACCGCGCATATACTCACGCCAGCCCAAAATCTGTCGCACAAAACCCTCCACTTGCGAAATGTCAATTTCAGATTTTCTATCGTAATAGGTTTCCAAAACCTTATCGATCACTTCTTGGGGCGAAAGCATCTTGGTATTCATTGAAAAGGAAAGCCGCGAGTGGAACAGATACGGCTCGTCTGTATGCAGCGCATCTTGGTAATCGCCGAAATGTATCAAAAGGTTTTCGCAGAAATAGTTGAGCACTTTTAAGCTATCTGGCCGGGAAGTGGGCCAATTAAAGGCGGTTGCATCAACGGTACCAATAGTTTTTATGCCCTGTTTTTCAATCTGTTCCAAAATTTTTGAAACATCTTTTCGGAAGCCTTTTTCGTGCGGAATTTCAGGTTTTCCGGTCCATTTTTTACGATTGCTTTTGTCAAAATTCCACTTGCCGCCCTCGGGTTGCGAATCGTTCTGCATCAATATTTCGTGTTTTTTCCGCATATTTCGATAAAAATATTCCATCGTCAATTCCTTCTTTCCCTCGTAAAACTCGGCCATTTCAGTTCGGGTAGTGTAGAAATGTTCAGTGTCGAAAGCTTCGGTTTCAATTTCAATATTTTTACAGAAATCCTTCAATTGTTCGTCCAATCGGTACTCGTCGGGAAGCTGGTATTCAAATTTTTCAATGCTGTGCTTTTCAATTAAATCCCGCAGGTTTTCAACCAAATGCTGCTTATTTCCCTCGGAATCAATTTCATAATAAATTATTTGGTGACCGTTGCTTTTGAGGTGTTCGTAGAAATTCCTCATCGCAGCAAAAAAGCCGATTACCTTTTGGCTATGATGATGTGCATAATCGGTTTCCTGCCGCATTTCAGCCATAAAATACAGGGTGTTCTTTTCGGTTTTTGAATACCAGGAATGTTTGTGGTTTAGTTGATCGCCGAGGATAAGCCGTAGTTTTTTCATTGCATTTTTATATTAAAAATCCTTTGGCCATGTTTTTTGATATTCCCCGTCCGGGTCATACCGCTCCGCCTGTCTTTGAATGTTGAACTTCCGGTCGCGCGGATCGTTGCCCACGCCGCTGTTATACATCCAGTTGCCCCAATTGCTGTGCACATCATAATCTATGAGCATACTTTCAAAATAGGCCGCGCCGATGCGCCAATTCTGCAACAATTCCTTGACCCAAAAACTGTTCACGTTTTGGCGGCCGCGGTTGCTCATAAAACCTGTGGCAGCAATTTCATTCATATTTGCGTTTACGAAAGGTTCCTCCGTTTCGCCTTCAGTCCATTTTTTAAAAACTTCGGGTTCGTTTTTCCAATCCAAATTCTTTTTTGAAATTCCATTTAACTGAAAAATTTTGGAACCGTGCTTCAGGGAAATATATTTAAAATAATCGCGCCACAGCAGTTCAAAGATCAACCAATATGTGCTTTGGTTTGCGACAACTTCACGCTCGAACTTTTTCACTTCTGCATAAATAAACCTCGGGGAAATACTGCCATTGGCAAGCCAAGCGGAGAATTTGGAGCTGTACTCAGTGCCTAACATTCCATTTCTGGTTTCCTTATAGTTTTTTAGGTTCTGCGTTTCCCAAAAATAGTGCTGTAAACGTTCTTCAGCGGCTTCCTCGCCACCTTTGAAAGGAAATGCCGAGCGTGCATCAATCTCAAAATCCGCCAATCCCAAATCGGTTAAACCTGGAATTTCCGTGCTGTGTTCCACAAGATTGCTTTCTGGCTAAACTTTAGGATACTCCGCATATTTTCTGACTTCGGCTTTGGCTTCCACTCTTTTTCTGAAATCGGTAAAAACTTCAGGGATTTCAGAAAAATTTGAAAAGGGAATTTCCGCAGGATGAAAGAGAAATTGGTCATAGGTTTCAGTGAAATTGCAATCGGGCAAAGCTGCCTTTATTTTTTGTGAACCCGAAACTTCCTCGCTAGTCCATTCCCGCTGACAATAAATAGTATCGATTTTATATTTTTTTACAATTTTCGGAAAAATAACTTCCGGTTTTTCGTGAAAGACCAACAACGTGATATTGTAGTTTTGAAGATTTTTCCGAAGATTTTCAAGGGTTTCAATCAAAAATTTAGCTCGGAATTTTTCAGTTTTTTTGAAACCGTACTTAGTTTCCGCGAAATGCCGTGGATCAAAACAATAAGCCGCAACCGTTCTTTCATTTTCAGCTAAAGCCTGCAGCAGCGAATGATTGTCACGCAGGCGAAGCCCTTTGGTGAACCAAACTAATGCCGTGGATTGTTTTTGTTTTTCTGGCATTTTTTACTGCAATATACCACGTTTTCCCAATCCCGCTCCCATTTTTTCCGCCAGGTGAATGGGCGCCTACAAATAGGGCAAATTTTCTGCGGAAGATCGGCTTTCTTTTTCATGGGTCAATTTCCTTTGATTCGCGTCCAAAGATCGGCCAATAATTTTTTGGCATCACGGGTATCTTTTTCCTCTTCGGTAACGGTTACCTCGTTTCCAGTTTTTTCGATTCGAAAACTGAACGCATACTTTTCAGCTTGCGGATCAACGCTCATCATCCCGAAACGCAAATCGTTTAAATAAATTCCCTCTTCTTTTTCAGAAACCGTGTACCAGCCTTGGGTGATTTTTATCAGGCGTTGCACTTTGTCGTATTCCTTTAAATCGCCAAGGGCTTCGTGGTTCTTCGGATGCGGATAAAACCGAATGGGTTTGGTATCAAAAAAAGAATAATCGCCTATCAAAAAAGCATCGTCGGTCTCCACATTTGCGGTCCACAAAATTGTGTTCAGCGGGCTGGGTTTTGTTTCCAATGCGGAATATGCTATGTTTTGGTTATTTAGTGCGGATTCAAATTTGGAATAGGTGATTCCCTTCAGAATTATTGTAAGCAACATATAGGCACTGCTGATGATCAAACCGAGGTTATTGAATCTTCTCCTTTTAATGCTTCCCCTTTTTTGAAGCATCGCCAATATCAGAAACACCAAAAACGGCAGCGTATAAAGCGGATCGATTACAAAAATATTTTTGTAGGCCAAGCGAAGATCCAACGGCCAAAAGAGCTGTGTGCCCCAAGTAGTGTGAGCGTCCAACAACGGATGCGTGACGAAACACAGAAACCAGAACCACGACCATTCCTTTAAACTCGCCCGTTTGTCCCAAAGGGAAAGCAGCCACCCAAAAAGCAATCCGAAAACTACTGCAAAAACAATGGAATGGGTAAACCCACGGTGGATTTCCAAAGCGGTAACGGTATCGGTAAAATGGCTTGAAAGCACATCCAAATCCGGTATCGTTCCAGCAATCGCGCCCAAAACCATTGCTTTGTTGCCAATCTTTTTACCAAGAACCGCTTCGCCCACGGCAGCACCCAAAACAATCTGCGTTACTGAATCCATTCGGAAATACCTTTCATTTGAAAAACCGTGAAAATACGTACTTCTTCAAAATAAAAAAAGGATGCTTTTTAAAACATCCTTTTCTAAATATTTCAATTCTGAATTTCTATTTTGAAAGTTCAGCCACTAAAGTATAGGCCGAATCACCGTGGACTCCAATAAAATATTTGTTCCATTTTTTACCTCTTTGTTTTCCTGTATCTCCCGGCCACGCTTGGCCAATTAATTCACTATTTTTTTCAAACATTTTTTCCATGTCGCACATTGAATCTACAAAAAAAGCTTCCACAAACTCAGTTTTGTCGCTTCCCCAAGCGTGAACATTTGGATAATAGCCTTTTATATAATCGTTTTTAGAAAGAACCTTCGACATATTTTCGGCACGCATTTCATTGAATTCCTTTTGGGAACCATCTTCCGGGAATGTAAAGTAGGTTCGGCGAACATATAGTACCAAATCTTTCGAATTATTCTGTGGAAGCAATTTAGCGCCATCCAGAGGAGCGTAAATTTCGTCAGAATGGTTTACGGAAAAATAACTATCTCGATTTTTGAAAAAATTTCCTCGTGCTTTTTCGTCAGGCCAAGCTTGCTGTGCGAGCTCCTCAGAACGTTGCGCTGCTTTTTCCATTGCTTCCCACGATGGGTAAGTCTGTACATAAAGCACTTCGGTATTGTCTGGGGAAAAAAGATGGGTGTAATAGGATGCCGAGGTAATGTGTTCATTCTTCGCAACTACTTTTTGCAAATATTCCTTCTCTACAGCTTTCCAATCGTCCATATTGAAATCTTCTTTATTCATATTCCAATGCATGGTTGTAACGGAAAGATACTTTGGTCGATTTGCTTCACTTTGAGCAAAAACACTAAAATTCAATAACAACATTATTGATGTTATTGCAATAAACTTAAGGTTGGTGGTTGTTTTCATAATCCCATGAAATTAAATTAGTATAAATATTAAAATTGATTACTATTTTAAATTTTGGGGCAAAGTGAGGAAAGTAAAAAAGCTAAAGTGAAGAATCCATAAAGAATAAAGCTTTTTTAAAAGTAAAGAAAAAATAATTATAATTGACTGTTTTTCCGATAATTATAAAAAATCAATCTACAATTTGCATTTTTTTCAGAAGAAATGAAGCATTCATATTTTGGCAGATTCCGGGTTTGAAGGTGTAGTCAAAAATAAGTTCGTCGTTTTCAATTCGCGCGTCAAAAAAATAATTTTTTACTTCGGACAGTTCTTCAGCAGCCACGCAAAGACTTAAATCGTGGGTGGCGATGATGCCCGTGGAATTGCTGGCTACGAGCTTTTCAACAAATTTGCGCGAGCCGATGGCTTTGTCAGTGCTGTTTGTTCCTTTCAAAATCTCATCAAGAATGATGAAATAGCGGTCAGACTTTATTTCGTCCACAATAAATTTCAAACGTTTCAATTCACTGAAGAAATACGACTCGTCGTCTGTCAAACTATCCGTAGTCCGCATACTAGTAATGAGCTTTATTGGGTTATACTGGGCTTTTTCGGCGCAAACGGGCAGGCCGAGATTTCCCATTACAATTTGAAGGGAAACGGTTCGAAGAAAAGTGCTTTTGCCCGCCATATTCGCCCCGGTAACGATAAAGAATTCTTCTGAATTAATCTGAAAATCATTCCGCACCATCGTGCTTTCCTTCAACAATGGATGTCCGGCTCCCTTCACTTTTAAAACGGGAACATCATCACTGATTTTTGGAAACACATAGTCGGGATGGTTAAAGGCGAAATTGCCCAAACTGTTATAGGCGTCAAAAAAAGTAATTGCATCAAACCACACCGAGACACTCGCATTGTGCTCCAAAATCCATTGTTCAATATTGTAACTTTGACGCAGATCGCGAAGCATAAAACCATTGGCAATAACCCCAATAAGCATATTGCTACGTTGATCTAATGCATCTAAGTGTTTTGCAAATTTCTTCAGGACAGATGAGGCTTTCTTTTCTGAATTAACCACCAGATTTCGTTTTTCCGAAAGTAATTCTGAAGAAAATTCGTCGCGTTCTATTTCTTTGATTAATTTATAAAATTGTTCAAAAGTGCTTTGAATTTTTGAAGTATGCGAGGAAAGGTCGTTTACCTTTTTTAAATAGCTGCCCGAAATTGCCAATCCCAAAAAGAACCAGCCAGCCACAGCGTAGCCCGAAACCAAATCGAGAAAGTTCAACACAATCAATGTTACTGAAATAACCGAAAACACAAGCGACACAGTCTTTATCCACTTTGGGACAAAAGTTTTATAGTTTTTAAGCCAATAGGTTACTTCGGTGGCGGAAACTTCTATTTTCACCAATGAAGCAATTGCAGAAAATTGTTGGCGCCATTTGGGCATTTCAGCTAATTCGGTTATTGCCTGTTGCTCTTTTGGAATTGCATCAATTTTGTTTTCAGTGAAAATTTTCGCCAAAAAATCGGAGCCGCTTTCCAAAGCAGTTCTATTTAAGTATTGAAAAAAAGAACCACGCCCAAAAAGATCAATATCCTGACTGTAGTAATGAAGCGGATCTTTATATTTTTCGCCGGAAGGCAAATGGTGAAACGCCCGGTCCAGCACTTCCAGTTCGGTTTCATTTTGCGCTATTAGAGCGTTTTCTAAATCACGCTGATATTGCAGAGCGCTGTGTTTTGAAACTAAATAAACAAATGCGGCAATGGCCAAAACGATTATGGCAATAACAACTTTTGTGTTTCCGAAGAAAAAATAAACTCCAAAACACGCACTCAAAAAAACCACAAGCCGAATGGAGCTGGAAACAACAAGTTTTCGTCTTACTTTTTGTAATACCTCAGTGTGAATTTCAATCTGAAGTTTGTAAAAATCGGCGGGATGGTTCATCTATTTTTTTAGAAAATTTAAAATGAAGCGAGTTCAGCTTGGAGTTTTTTTGTGAGGCTTTTTACCACCAAATGATAGGAGTGGTCAATCAGTTCCACAAGCAATTCATTGGGGATGTTTCTCTCTAGTTCCACCGTGTTCCAATGTACTTTGCTCATGTGGTAGCCCGGCCGAATTAGGCCGTCATATTCTTCACGCAGCTCGATGGCCCGCTCGGGGTCGCATTTTAAATTGGCCTGCGCAGGATTGTATTCTAAACCCGTGAGCGCAAACATTTTGCCCATCACTTTAAAAACCAACGTTTTTTCATCAAAAGGAAAAGATTCTGTAACGCCCTTTTTAGAGATGCAATATTCACGAAACTGTTCTATGTTCATTGCTTTAATTTAGGTTTTTCTTCTGCCGAATACAGTGCCGAATAGTCTAGTTTCCAATTGATGGTTTCCACCAGTTTTTCCATGAGCTGGATAGTTTCCAATGCCTGTTTTGAAGCTTCATTGAACAAACCGCTTTCAGGTATTTTATCAACAATGTGCTTTTTGGCTTCCTGATTTATTTCCGTCAAATCGCTCGCTGTAAAAGGGTTTGCCCACCCTTCCTTTTTATCGTAATATTTAAAATCTGTTTCTATCGTGAGCAGTTCGGGCTGGGGGAAATTGGTTAAAATGATGGTTCGGTTTTTTGTATCGGCATCCATCTTCACTTTTGTTAGGTCAAAGCCAATGTGTGCTTTGGCTTCAATCAAAACCAAGGCTTTCTTTTTTCCCAAAAGTAAATTCAGCCATTTATCCTTCACATTTTCGTAATAGAAAATTTCAGAAAAATCGCCTTCCACGGTAATGAATTTGCACACACTGCGTATTTTTTCCATCAAAATAACCGACTGGGTGTTTACCTTCTCACGTTTTCGGTCACCACTGAAACGCGCAAAAAGAAAATAAGCCACAACAGCACCAACGGCCAAGCCAATAAAGAGATATTCCATGATATTATTTTCCAATGCTTCCCAAATGAGTATTCTTAAAACTGTCTGGATATTTTAAACCGTATCCAAAAATTCTGTCGAAGGAAGCGTGTGAGAACAAAATTACACCTATTAAAATTAACATGGAATTGTTGAGATAAAATCCTGACAAGCCAATAGCAATTGCAATAGCTTTATGGTGAAAAAGATTATAGGTAAAAGCGCCAACCCTAGTGTTAACCATATATCCCACCATGCCAATATCGGGTGTGAGCAGCAATGCCGGAAACCACCACCACGCATAATCCAATTGTGAAAAAAAGAAAATTCCGAGAAGAAATTGGGCCAATTCCTCTATTTTTAAAGTTGTTTTCATCCTAAATGATTTTATATAAAACTGGCTTGCTGGGTGAAGCATCGTTATGGAAGGATGCAATCTGTAAATTCAACAAATAGCTGCCGTCCTCAATAGAATCGGGAACATAGATCAATTCTGTAATTGTACAATCCTCACGTGGGTTTTGTGGAAAATTCCAAAACGCCTTGTGCGCCAAAAGTTTGCCATCGTCCTTTTCTTTATCTACCGATGGTAAATCGATCAACAAATGTTTTACTCCTATTTCCCGTAAAAACAATGCAGCTTTTTCGTGAAGGAAGGGCCAATTGGTATCGGACCAATGTTTTGAATTTTTATCTGAAGTATTCGGGAGTGTCCTGATTACGATGGCTTCGGGTGTTTTTCCATTTAAGGCTTTGGAAATACTTTCTTCGGAAATAATTTTGTCCTCTTCCCCCGATTTTTCGGGCTTTACCGAAATCACTTCGGCCAAAAAAAAGAAGGTTTTTAATGTATCGTTTACGGAGTGAAATTCTTTTGAAATATGTCCAAAACACTCGGTATGCGTGCCGTGCGCGTGCGGATTGAAAAAAACATTGTTGAAATTTACCGAAGCGCCTTCCGAAACATTTCCCGTCCAATCGCCCATTTTTACGGGCTCAATTATCGGTTGGTTTTGATACCACGCCAAGGGATTTTCTTCCGAAGCCTGAAGAGGAATTGAAATATCCAGCGGTTTGGAGAGGTCAATGTTAATTGATTTTCCCTTATTTTCAATTGTAGTTTTCATTTGCAAATTTTGAAAAAATAAAGATACGACATTCCCAGACCTAAGAGGTCTTTAAGACCTGTTAGGTCTCAAACGAAAAACAAATCTGCCGCAATCCCATCACTCAAAAATTTTCCTTTTTTTGAGATTTTCAGGGTTTGGTTTTCAAGAATTAAAAGCCCATTTTCCACGGAATTTTCAGCCTGCTTCAACAGATATTCCAAATAATTTTTTCCGAAATCACTTTCTATTTTTTCTAAGGAAACACCTTTTTTGGTGCGCAAACCCGTCATTATATATTCATTGTATTTGTCCTCTTTTGAAAGAATTTCAATTTCAGAAGGAAGAATTCCTTCTTCAATACTTTTTATATATTTCGTGTTATTTGCCACATTCCAGCTTCTACTTTTTCCGTCATAACTGTGCGCCGAGGGCCCGATGCCCAAATACGGCTTGCCTTCCCAATAGGCGGTATTGTTTCGCGAATGGAAACCGGGTTTTCCAAAATTTGAAAACTCATAGTTTTCCAAACCGGCCTTTTCGGTTTCGGAAAGTAAAATTTCGTAATGGTCTTTTGCAGCTTCCTCATCTACGGGCGGCACGATTCCCTTTTCGATGAATTTTTTTAAAGCGGTTTTTGGCTCTACCGTCAAGGCATAACACGAAAGATGCGGCACGTCCAGACTTAAGGCAATTTCAAGATTCTTTTTCCACCGCTCGTTGCCCATTCCCGGAATGCCGTAAATTAAATCGATACTGATATTTTCAAAATATTGCTTCGCCTCTTTTATAGACTCCAAAGCTTCGGAAGCGTTATGCGCGCGGTTCATCAGTTTTAAATCTTCTTCAAAAAAGGATTGGATGCCGATGGACAGACGATTAATTTGTGAATTTGTAAATTTGTGAATTTGTTCTTTTGAAAGATCATCGGGATTGGCTTCGAGGGTGATTTCGGGATTTTCTGAAACCATATAATTTTTATAGATAGTTTCAAAAATCCGTTGCAATTCTTCGGAAGAAAGCAAACTCGGGGTACCGCCCCCAAAATAAATGGTTTCTACAATTCCGTCGAGCTCATTTTTCCGAAGTACCAATTCCTTGCACAGGGCGGTTACCAGTTCACCTTTTTTCTTCAAGGAAGTGGAAAAATGAAAATCGCAATAATGGCACGCCTGTTTGCAAAAAGGGATGTGGAGGTACAGGCCGAAACCTTTATTTTTGTTTTCTGAATTCATCATTGCCATCAAGAAATGCACTGTTTTAAAGCCGAAACCGCACAGAGCTTCAAAATTAGTTATTATTTTTACCGAAACGGGAATCCTACATTAAAAACAACTCTTTATACATTTCAGAAAATTGCTATGCCAAAATTTCTAAGTATTCTTTTCATATTTATCCACCTATTAGCCTTTGGGCAGGAGAAAAACGAAAAAATCCGTGTGGGCTATGCTGGCTCGGCTCCTTTCGTATTACACGACGGAAAAGAAGAGGGAATCGTTTTTGATATTTGGGAAGAAATAGCTTTCAACTTAAATCTGAAATACACCCTGCAAGAATTTCCTTCCGTTGAGGACGGAATAGAAGCGGCCCAAGCGGATAAAATCGATATTTTGCTGGGCCCGATAACCATTAATGCCGAACGGGCGGCTGAAATTTCCTTTTCTCAACCCTATTATAACACCGAAATGGCCATTCTTGCACCCGTTCAGGAACTTACCGTTTGGGAAAAAGTGAGTCCCATTTTTTCAAAAACCTTCCTTTTTGCCGTCTTGGGCCTGCTACTTATTCTTACCATTGTAGGTTTTCTATTTTGGTTAGTGGAAGGCCGGAAAGCCAAGGATGTTTACGGAGAGCGCGTGCATCAGGGCATTGGTTCGGGAATCTGGCTGGCTATTGTAACTATGACCACGGTGGGTTACGGCGATTATGCCCCGCGAACCACCGCCGGACGCGTGGTTATGGGGTCTTGGATGATTATTTCGCTGATTTTGGCAACTTCCTTTGTGGCCGGAATTGCCACAACATTATCCCTTACTACCCTCGAAGACAAGACTATAACCAGTATGCAACAGCTTGAAAATAAGAGGGTGGCGGTGCCGGACTATAAAAAAATAATGGATAGAACCATTGATATGGGCGGAACTCCGGTAGCCGTGCATACCGTTTCCGAAGCCTACCAAATGCTTCTAGATAAAAAAGTGGATGCGGTAATCTACGACGAAATCCCATTGGAATATATTTTTGAAACCAAAAGAAGGGACGATTTTTTGCTGAGCAGGAAAAAGATTGAACCCCAATATTACGGCTTTGTATTTCCAATTGGCAGCAACTTAAAGCGACAAGTGGATTTAGAGATTATCCACCTACAGGACACAAAGGAAATCCAGCATATTGTGGAAGATTGGATTTCCCGTAATTAAAAGTTTCGACTATTTTATACGGTCCTCGTTCTGTTTCACAAAAGCTGCCCAACCTGTGTAGCTTTTCCCAATTTCAACCTTCCCGGAATTGTAAAAGTGGCAGACGGCCGCGGCGAGACCATCGGTACTGTCCAAATTCTTTGGTAATTCCTTTAAACTCAAAAGACTTTGGAGCATTTTTGCTACCTGCTCCTTACTGGCGTTTCCGTTGCCCGTAATGGCCATTTTTATTTTTTTCGGAGAATATTCGGTAATGGGAATTTGTCGTGAAAGTCCCGCCGCCATCGCCACTCCCTGCGCCCTTCCCAACTTGAGCATCGATTGCACGTTTTTTCCAAAAAACGGTGCCTCAATAGCAATTTCATCAGGATTGTGCGAGTCAATCAACTCAATAGTACGCTCAAAAATCAGCTTCAGTTTTAGGTAATGGTCGTCATATTTTTTTAGTTGCAGCTCGTTCAATTGCATAAACTGCATCTGTTTTCCAACTACTTTTATGAGTCCGAAACCCATAATGGTGGTTCCAGGGTCTATTCCCAATATTATTTTTTCAATTTTGTCTTTCATCAACAGAATATTCCCGCTTTCGTGGGAATTAGTATTTTAGCACTATGATTGCCGTACCCCACAAAGCTAAACAATATCTGCTTGCCGCCGCCAAAGTTTTGGTGATTGGCATAACGTTTGGGTATATTTTTTTTAAGCTGAAAAACAATTCCACATTGGGCTTTAGTGACTTTACGGCCACTGTTTTTTCCAAAGGAAGCATTGCTGCATATTCATTGTTGTTCTTTGCTTTATTAGCGACTGCCAATTGGTTTTTTGAAATTCTGAAATGGCAAACCTTGGTTTCAACTTTTGAAAAAATAAATTTTAAAACTGCGCTAAAACAATGCCTTGCTTCCCTTACCATTTCATTGGCAACGCCCAACCGCATTGGCGAGTACGGGGCGAAAGCACTTTTTTTTGAAAGTAAAAAGCGGAAAAAAATACTGTTGTTAAACTTCTTTTCAAGTGCGGCACAAATGTTCATCACAAGTTTTTTTGGCTTTTTTGGACTGTTATATCTATTGCGAAATTTTAATATAAGCTATTCGGTCGCGACGCTCTGTTACTTTGGAATTGGCGTTATTTTGCTTTTTGCGGTCGGTTATTATTTCAAGGAAAAAGAAATGTTATTAAAGGGGTTTTCGATTGCCAAGGTGATTCAATTTTTTAAAAAGATTCCGTTGCAGATACAATTTAAAACCCTTTTATTCTCAATATTTCGTTATGCCATTTTCAGCGGGATGTTTTACGGCTTGTTGCTCTTTTTTGGTGCAAACATTGCCTTTTGGAAAGCTATCCCGCTCATTTTTGCGATGTATTTTTTGGTTTCCATCCTGCCCACGCTTTTTATTTTTGACGTTGTAATCCGCGGGGGCGTGGCGGTTTGGCTGTTTTCGTTTGCCGGAGTTGCGGAGTTGGTTGTGCTATCAACCGTGCTCGCTATGTGGATTTTCAATTTCGTGCTGCCTTCGCTACTGGGCAGTTTTTTTGTACTCACTTACCAACCCACAACCCGATGATTTGGGCGGTTCTGATAGTATTTGCCGCTTATTTTATTTCGATGGCGGCCATAGTTTATGGTTTTAAAAAAATAGCTCCCTTTGCTTTGGAAACAGAAAAGTCCATAACACGTTTCAGCCTGATAATTCCTTTTAGAAACGAGGCCGAAAACTTTCAGGCGCTTTTGGAATCCATTGAAAATATGAATTATGATTCTGAATTGTTCGAAATTATTTTCGTAAACGATGCTTCCGAAGATATTTCCGAAGCAATCGTTTCCGAGGCAATTCAGAGAAGCAGATTTTCAATAAAACTTCTTCAAAATAAGCGGATTTCACACGCGCCAAAGAAAGATGCCATTTCCAAAGCCATCATAAATTCAAACTTCGAATGGATTGTAACTACCGATGCCGACTGCGAGCTTCCTAAAAACTGGCTAAAAACCCTGGATGCTTTTATTCAAAAAAACAATCCCGTGATGGTCTGCGGACCGGTAATCTACAAATCAAGCGGAAATTTTATTGAAACCTTCCAGCAACTCGACGGTTTCAGTCTGCAGGCCGTGACCATCGGCAGTTTTGGACTTAACAATCCGTTGCTCAGTAATGGGGCAAATTTGGCTTATAAAAAGGAGGCTTTTCTAAAAGTGAACGGTTTTTCGGGAAATGAACATATTGCCAGCGGCGATGATATATTTCTTTTAGAAAAGATGAAAAAAGCATTTCCGAAGCAAGTTCACTTTTTGAAATCGAAGGAAGCAATTGTTTCCACAAAACCGCAAGAGACTTGGGGAAAAGTTATAAACCAGCGTATCCGTTGGGCTTCAAAAACTTCGATGCAAAAAAATACAGCTTCCATGTTTTTGGGCATTTTGGTGTTTTTGGTGAATGTTTCATTGCTCGCAATTCCGTTTTTAATGGCTTTCAATCCTCAAAACCTTTTCGTTTACATATTGCTTCTTTCCGCAAAAACAATTGCAGATTATCTTGTAATTCGGCAAGTGGCAGTATTCTTTTCAGAGAAAATTGTACTGTGGAAATTTTTGTGGCTGCCGTTTCTGTATGCGACGATTGTTTTGGTGGTAGTTTTCGGTAGCTTTGGTGGAAACTATTCCTGGAAAGGGCGAAGCTTTGAAAAACAGTGATAAATTGATTAAATTTTTTACCTTAGCCATACTTTAAAACTTGCCCTTATGAAATCGTTCCTTCCTATTTTCGTTTTGTTTTTAACCTTTTCCGCAGGCACGCTGCAGGCCCAGCAGCAATATACCGTCAACGGTGAAACCTACACTCTGAAAACTGAAGTGGAAGGCGCCCTAACCTTGCTGTGGAATACTATTGATGGCGAATACCGCTATTTTTCAAAAAAAGGCAGCGATATAGAAGAACTTAAAAACACAAAACAAAACGGCGATTACCAAGAGGAATACAAGAAAACCCTCCAGCAGCAAACGAGTGATGCCGCGGTCTCCACTGAAAAAGTAAACCTAACCCTACCGAGTCTTCGCGCATTTTTTGTGGAATACAACAAAAAGAAGGATCCCAACTTCAATGAAAAAGAAAAATCCATAGATCTACAGTTTCGCATAGGAGCTTTTGCAGGGGTTAGCAACAGTGTTTATACAGAAAATCCAACCAACGAATTGCAAGCCGTCGCGGGAATAGATTTTGAATTGATAGATGTTGTGAAACTAAAAAGACACGCACTTGTGTTTCGTTTTAAACAGACTTTTGAAAGCAGTGAGTACAAATATTCCGCTTCGCAATTATCGCTGAACTACCGTTTCAAATTTGTGAAAAAATCCAAGTTTGATGCTTTTATAAATACCAAATTTGCTGCACTTACTTTTTCAAAAAGGGAACAAACCTATATTTTGGCACCCCATGTTTTTCCTAATATAACATATACTGAAAAGACTTCCGGCAGCGATTTCAGCGCTCCAATTACTTTTGGTTTGGGTGCAGATTATAAAGTGGGCAACGGTTACATCACTTTTAACTACAACGATATTGTGGGGTTAAATGTGGAAAGCAATGATGAGTTTCCTGTAGATTTCACACTCGGTTATAAATTCAACCTGTAATCAATTTGTTTTGATAATAACGGGTAAGGTGAATTGTGTTTTCACCGGAATACCGCGTTTATAGGCCGGTGCCACTGGCTGCAGGGAATCGATACTCTGAATGAGCCATTTTTCCAAATCGGGAAATTCCCTTTCTAGCAAAGTGTCCATTTTTATTTCCAGTATGGAAAGCTGGCCATTGCTGCCCACTTCAAAATTTACCTTTATCGTATCGTAGATTTCCCGTACCGCGACCATATCATCCTTACTGATGGAGCGGTATAAATGTGTATTGATGGTATTGATAAAACAGTCCTTCTGCTCGGGTTTTTCCAAAGTGTTCTCGCAGTTGGAAAAGGAAGGATACCTATCTACATCCTTCCAATCGATGGTCTTGATTTCTTCGTTATAAATTTCTTCCGAAGAAACTTTTTCGGTCTCAAAAAACTGGCAAGACGACGCCAGCAGCAGGAATGGGACAAAAAGAAAGAGGTACTTCATTTCAGAAAAATGTTCTACTGGGAAAGGTACAAATTTACTGAAACTTAATTCCTTGAAAAGCTAAGTTGTTGTTTATTAAAATAGACGAATCTATTTACCGGTTTTTTTCCTATAAATATTTGAAATCTTTGGGTTAGGTGGTTTTAAAAAACCTGACAGGTCTTTGAAACCCGTCAGGTTTGGGAAAGGATGCTATTCCACCACCTCGAAAACAATGGGCAGGGAATACAGCACGCCCACTTTTTCGCCTTTCTGCTCGCCCGGCTGCATCTGTGGGAGTTTTTGAACTACCCGTATGGCTTCGGCCTCCAGTTCCGGTTTTGGGGCGCGGGCACGCACATCTGTTATTCTTCCTGTTTTGTCAATTTTAAATTGGACGGCGATGCGCTGTCTGCCCTTTAAGTTCAGTTCTTTCCCCAAACCGATGTTGAAGTTTGAATTTACAAATTCGGCAATTTTTTGCGACATGCATTTTTTCATCTCCTCATTATCGGCTCCGGAGCAGCTTGGAAAAACGGGCACTTTTTCAATAGCGCCAAACGGCACGGGTAAATCGCCTTCATCGGCGGTTTTATCCAAATATTCCTGCACGGAAGTGTAAACCTTATCGCCGGGCCGTGCTTCGGTAGTGAGCAATTTCAGTGCCTTCTCCTCCTCGGGGGTCATTTCGCCCTTTTTCATTATGGCTTCGGCCAGCTCGTTGATCTTGTTCATCACTTCAGAGTCTGACTGAGAGACATTTTGTTGCTCCTCTGCTTTGGGGTCGTTACTGCAAGCAGTATAAACCAGCATGCCGCAAATTATTGGCAGTAGCATTAAATACTTGAATTGGGCGGTTTTTGTGGATTTTGATTTTTGTAACATAATGATTCGTTTTTTGATTAATGATTGATTGAAAAATGTATTGATGAATGATATTTTTTCGGTTTGGAATACTTCCGAAAGCAGGCTCTGATAATATTGTTTTTTATCTTTTTGGATGGTCACTTTAGCATCCGCAATATATTCGTGCAGTGTGGCAATTCTATTTTGAAACAAATAAATCATTGGGTTGAACCAAAAGACGATACGGAGCATTTCAAAAAAGAGAAGGTCCAACGAATGTTTTTGCTCGATGTGAATTTTTTCATGGGCAATAATGCTGGCTTTGTTTTCTTCGGAAATGTTTTCGCCTAAAAAAATACTGTTGAAAAAGGAAAAGGCTATATCAGTCTTTGGAAGCGTCACTAATTTAAACTTTGGGAATTTTTGGGTATTTGCCGTAAATTTCAGCTTTATGATTTTATAAAATTTAACGCACAAAAGCAATGCGCTTAAAACCATACCAAAAATCCAAACTGCCGTAAAATTGGGGATCCACCAATTATTTCCACTTGAAACCATTTCAGAAACCCCACCGCCAATTACTACTGCTGGCAATTGAATTATATACTCTTGTGGAATGCGCTGTTGAATAAACCCAAGGCTTACAAACGGTAAAATAAAGCCTAAAATAGGTGCTATCAATAAATACAATCTGTTTAGGTTGAAGAACGTCTCCTTTTTCAAAAAAAGATCATATACCGCCAAAAACAGTACTTGAAAAACGAATATTTGAAATAGTGTATGTATCATTTCCCGTTTTTTTCAGAATTGATTTCTTCCATAATTGTCTCCATTTCCTGAATACTGATATCGTTTTTCTTCATAAAAAAGGAAACCATGCTTTTAAAGGAACCTTGGAAATAACCTTCCATTAATTTGTGCAGGGATTGATTGCTATATTCGGTTTTCTTCACTTTCGGAAAATATACGTGCCCGCGACCTTCCTTTCTGTAATCCACAAAATCCTTGCTTTCCAGAATACGGACAATGGTGGAAACCGTGTTATATGCAGGTTTTGGCTCAGGCAGTTGCTCTATAATTGCGGCTACGTTTGCCTCTTCCAAATCCCACAGAATTTGCATAATGTCTTCTTCCGCCTTGGTTAATTGTTTCATATCTCTAGTGATTAACATTTCAAATATAACTAATTTTTTAGTTTAAACTAATTCCTTAGTTGTTAAAGTTATGATGGGATATAAAAAAACCCACAGCTTTTATAAAAACCTGTGAGTTTTTTTAGGAATCTTGAATCTTAAATCTTGAATATTTACACCCAGACAGTTTTTGCCTCAATGGAAGTCTTGCGGGTGCCTTCGGGAAGCTCGTCGTCATATTTTCCCAAATAGAAAAAGCCCAAGCACTGCTCGCCCTCCTCCATCTGAATAAATTTATCCATATATTTTAAAACCCCTGGAGATGCCCAATAGGCACCGATGCCCATATCGTGCGCTGTTAGCCACATGTTCTGCACGGCCATTGCTGTGGCGGCAATTTCTTCCCACTCCGGAATACTCTCCTTTGGATCTCGCTGCATACAGATTGCTATTACGCATCCCGCTTTTACAGGATTGTCCATGAATTTATTGTACGTAAACTCTGAGAAGTTTTCTGTAGTTTGTTTGTAGGTTTCGGATATGAATTTCCCCAAGGCAATTTGTGACACGCCATGAAAAACTTTAAAACGCCACGGTTCGGTGCGCTTGTGGGTTGGCGCCCAATTTGCGCTTTCAAGGATGGTTAAAACTTCTTCTTTGGAAATGGGCTGGTCGTTATACTGGGCAGGAAAAACCGCACGACGGTTCTTTATGGTTTCTGAAATCATTTTTTTTAATTTGGCTCGTGAAGATAGTAAAAGCCTCTTTGATAAAAAACAATTTTAAGCGAATGTGGGAATTTTGAAAATAATATTTTGTTGCACCAAAACATCCGTGACCATTTTCAAATCCCCGCCTTTTGGTTCTTCGGAAATTTCACTCGAAAGCAATTTCTCAACCTCGGTTTTCATTGCATTGCTGTGGTATTCCAACAATAATTCGTTTTCGCCCAACTTCACCAAACAATCTTTTTTGCCAAAATCTATAGATACTTGTGGATTTAACCGAAGTTGCGAATTATTTTGGGGATAATAAGCACGCTGCAAGACCTTGTAAAGTGCCTCCAGAACCCTCTCTAACGTTACAGATGTTAAGCAGATTCTGTGTGCACAGTTCAAGATTACGTCATAATTACATTTAAGGTTGCAAACGCCTTTTTTTCCCCAGATAAGCTCGTTGTGCTCCGCAAAGCTGCCCCAACTTCCCGGACCGGTGGGGCCATAGATTCCCACAGTGGGCACATTAAACGCTCCAGCCACATGGGTTATTCCCGCATCATTACCAATATGGAACAATGCGCCTGCCATCGCCTCGCCCACATCTTCCATTCCACCAGTAATGAACTCAACGTGCGGCATTGGTTTGGAGAAATATTTGGCAAGGTCAGGGTCGTCCGGCCCCATAATAACTTTGCAATCTAAATTTGGGAAGATTACGCGCAGCCTTTCAATTAAGGCCGCATATTTTTCAGTTGGCCAAATTTTAAGTAAAAAACCAGCTCCGTGATGTACGACGAAATAAGAATTTGAAGCCTTTTTATTATTTTCAAAATAGGGGTAGCTTTCCAAATGATTGTCTATATCAATATGTAGTTTTGAAACCGTGTCAATATAGTGCTGAATGGCGTGCTGCTTTACTTTTTTATGGGTTGGATATTTCAGGGCGTGCGGCAAATCATAGCCTCGAAAAGCTGGATAATTGCCCAGTTCGTAGATGTTGCTGTAATTGGATTCCTGATTGCGCGCTTCGGGTTCACCCACTACCTTGACCCCTTTTAAATGTCTACGGAAAAAATCCACAAGTCTCGGCGCCACAGCAAAATGAAGCTCTTCAGAAACTGCCGCCAATTTATAGATAGCGGGAATGGCGAAGAAAATATCACCCAGGCCGCCATAGCTTTTATAGACTAAAACCTTCTTCAATTTGGGCGCTTTGGTCTTTCCTGAATTGGTTAATATGCTAGAAACTGCATTCCAAAAATTTTCCGGGGCCTGCAGCATTTCGGCTTTGGCCTTTTCAAAATTATCAGGGTAAAAGTCAAATGAAAACGTGCCTATTCTATCATTTGAGAGTATTTCGCAGCCCGAGAGAAATGCTTCTGCAGCAAGCCTTCCCGAGGGTTCTGGCCAAACTGGCTTACATATAAATTGTTTTGTCTTTCCAAGAATTTCAAGTACTTCCGCGTTTGGAACGGGTTCGTGAAAAGTTATATTCTTTGGCATTTCGCGGCGCAATCGGTTTTTTCCGAAAACCTTAAATTTTAATTCAGGATGCTCTTCTGCATAGGTTACATAGTCGTGCCCGCCCTTTAAAAAGTTGAGGTCCCCAAAAAAAGGAATGGTTTCTTCATCTTTTTCTTCGGAAGGCTTCAAATTGGCAACATCTACTGTGGGCGGCATGATTAAATGTTTTGCTACGGCTTCTCCATAAAATTCGAAATGGGATTGGTAATGTTTCGGCGATTGAAAAACATTTAGGGCCGCGCCGGAAAACAAATTTCTGAAAAGATGAAATTTATCGGGCTTGCAACAATTGCGTACGTTATAATCTACGGTGCATAAAATATTTCGGCGTATGCAGAAATTATAATCATATTCCACTTTAATATACGGAACGTTTTGCGAAAGGAGATACTCCACCAACTCCAACTCAAAATGACATCGGGAAGTACTGTTTAAAACTATTAAATCTGCTTTGGAAATTTTACTTTTTGTTTCCTCAAAATTCCTCAGAAAATCTACGGAAACGGAATGGTTTTTAGTTTCGCCAAGCGCCATTAATTCTTTAATGGTCAGCTCAGCACCACGGGGAGTCTCCAGAAATGTATCGTGAAGAAATAAAATTTTTTCCAAAATAAAAGAAGGGATTAAATAAAATTGGACATTTCTGAAAAGTATTTAGAGAAATGCCCAATCAAATACAAAAGACAACAAACAGACTATATTTTCTCAAATATAAGAATATCGGTTCCACCTCCACCTCCGCTCACATCGCGCAGTTCTATTCTGGTAGGCAGGACACTTACAATATCCCAATCGTCATTAAATTCGTCAAAAGGAACTCCCGTAAAGTTTAGGGTCAATTCATTCCCGGATCCGTTCACCAACCAGGTTCCAGTATTGGTATTGTTTCCATTTGTGGCAGTAACTTGGTCATTTACTTTAAAATCAACCGTATAGCCGTTATAGTCTCCAGTTTCATCAACGCCACTATCAATATAACTGGCAACTTTCCAGTTTGTGGCAATTAAAATATCACGAATTACTTGGGCATCGCCATAGTATCCGTCGTCATAGTAACCATCATCATAATAACCATCATCATAATAACCATCATCATAATAACCATCATCATAATAACCGTCGTCATAATAACCATCATCGTAATAGCCATCATCGTAATAGCCGTCACCGTAATAACCATTATCATAGTAGCCATCATCAAAAAAGTCATCTGAATCATCCGAAGAACAAGAAGAAATAATAGCTCCTGTAATTGAGATAGTTGAAACGGCAAGCAAAGCCTGTCCCGATTTCTTTATAAAATTCCTACGTTTCATAAAAATGTATTAATGTTTATTATAAATATACTAAAAAAAGATTGCTTTTTCGGTATTTATATATTGAACAATCATCTTCGAAAATACCCTACCCTTTTTTGAAAAAAATTATCGGCGCGGTCGTTTTTTCTTATTGGTTTTAGAACCCACCCTGGACATAGCGCACCTAAAACCAATATATTCTGTAGCCATATATTGTGGCAAAAACCGTCTTTGGGCCGGGTCCAGCCAATAATCCCTATCGCGCCACGAACCGCCTTTATAAACGCGGACCTCATCATTTATCAATGTGGTTCTATTGGAACTTTTATCATATTCACGATGAATTTTGCCCGTGCTATCGACAAAGACTTTATGGATCGGCGCGTTGTACATCGGATAATCGGTGGAAGATTGGTTTTTGGCATTATACAGTTTTGATCTTTGATCGCCGTCCTTAAAATTTCTGTTGTCACTTGTTGAAAAATTTATACGAAGGTAGGTTTCCCATTCATCCACAGGAACTTGAATCAGTTCTCCCGGAAGTTGCCTTGGAATGAGTTTGCCGGTGGGCAGGGTGTCATAAATTATAGAATCTATAGTCACAACGTTAAAAGTACCATCCTCATTCCTGGAATCTTTGGTATAAACATTTCCGCGGTAATAGTTGAAGTCGTTATAGTCGTCTTCCACTATGGGCCTATAAACATCTGCCACCCATTCGGCTACATTGCCTGCCATATCGTACAGGCCATAATCATTTGGCGGATAGCTTTTTACTTGCGCGGTAATATCGGCATTGTCATCGCTCCAACCAGCTATTCCACCGTAATCTCCATCCCCTTGTTTAAAGTTGGCCAGTTGGTCACCTCGCGACCTTCTTTTTCCCGAACGGGTATATTGCCCGTTCCAAGGGTACTTTTTCCGGCCCTTGTGGATGTTGTACTCGCGGATTCCGTCCAATCCCAAGGCTGCATACTCCCACTCAGCTTCGGTTGGAAGTCGATATGCAGGTAGAAAAACCCCATCCCTGCGCTGCATATAAAGGTCAGTATTCTTGGCGCCGAGAAGGGTACTGTCCTTTTTGAGTTCCACCAATCTGCTGGAGCGTTTACCTCCATTCAGGATGGAATCATTTCCACCATAGGCCGAAGTAGGGGTCTTAAGATAGGTTTCGGTTGAAAATACTTGGTTGGCCGTAATATTGAGTCTGGCATTAAGTGCTGTAAAATCGGCATCTTCCAATAATTTTTCATTCACCCTATCGGCACGCCATTTGCAAAAATTTACTGCCTGCAACCAACTTACGCCCACCACCGGATATTCTGAAAACGCGGGGTGGCGCAGGTAATTCTTTACCATAGCTTCATTAAAACCCAAAGGATTGCGCCAGGCCAAGGTATCGGGAAGCGCACTGGCATAGATATTTCCATAATTTTCATCATCGGGTGGAAATACACGTTTTAGCCAGTCCAAATACTCCAAGTACATCAGGTTGGTAACCTCAGTCTCGTCTATATAAAACGACATTACATGCTGTTGGTTGGGAATATTGTTCCAGTCGCCCATAGGGTCATCCTGCACGCGGCCCATGGTGAATGTTCCACCTTCAATAAAAACCAGTCCCGGGCCTGTTTCCTGTTCTTTGGTCTTTTTATTATAATTTTTGGCAAAACCGCCCATCCGGCCAATCATCTTCCATCCCGTGGCCCGCGAGCTGTTTTTGTAGTCGTCCTTTTTTGAACAGGAAAGGAGAAAAAGGATAAAGATTAAGGGAAGTATTCGCTTCATTAATCGACTGGTTTTTAATATGTCAAAAATAAAATTATTCTCGATTCAGTCAAGTTCACCAAAGCCAGATTTTATAAAAAAACAATTATTGTGGGGAAGTTCTTACTTCTTTTAGTTTTTTTAATTATCTATTTATATAAAGCATCCATTACTTTAAACAAATATTTTGGTACAGCCACATTACAAAACTTCCATAAACAAAAAAAGCCCATCCGCTTCAGCGTAGTTTATAGTTTATCGAAAGACTCTGTTCAGGCTTTAGGAAAAGTTTTTTCTTCGGTAATCCCGATCTGGGATTTAACCACAGCCCAAAAAGCTAGGGCAACTAAGGCTACAAAGTGCAAGGACATACTAAAAAAAACCGTTAGGATATAAGATTCCTAACGGTTTTGATATTTAGGAGGGTTATAATTTCTTAAACCATCTTCTAATTGTGGAGAAATATGTGGTTGACACAGCTACAATTTTACGTAAGAGGAGGGTTGTAAAGAAACTAATTATTGCCCCTATAATCGCCAAGATACAGGTTGTGATAAGTTGTTGGGAACCTATATTGGGGAGCGTAGAAGCCAAAAAACCTCCAATGGTGCCGGCTATAAAGGGAATCTCCTTAGAGACCACCATTAGGCGCATGTGGGGGCTCAGGATCCTCACCCTGAACCGTTGCCTGACTTACAGCCGTGGCCACTGTGCCAGCGACCACTACGTAGGTAGCGGCGGAAAGCAGCCAGGCCGGAAGGGCTACAGGCGCCGCGAGCAGGGTGCCGCCGGCCGTTGCCAAGCCGAGGCCCACATTGCGCAGGGTTCGAAAGAACTTAGGAGTGGGACTTTTGTATCTGTTTAAGATATTCATACCGATTTGAATTAATGTTAAGGATTACTTTTTCATTTTTATCCCTAGCCTGATGGTATAGGGAGAGGAGTTTCTGTAGGGCCAGTTTAGAGTTGATACCCGTACCAATACCCGTTAACAGGTTGACCGGGGCAATACAGCCACGCAGTTGGGTGATGGCATTGTTTGCGGGATGGATTAGGATATAACTTCTGTTTGGCACGTCCAAGATTTCCAAGTGGTTGTGGAATTTGGTGGAGGTTCGGGACCTCAGTTCGTAGTTGCCTTCCGGGATGCAGGAACTATTTTGTTTGTTCTCTTTCCAAGGAAGCTCAATGGTAAAGCAGACGAAGTGTCCGTTTAAGGTGAGGGTACCATTGGTACCCCCACGCTTATAAACCCTTGTTAGGACAAGTTCCATTTACACATCGTCAACATTTACCACATTCAGGGCGTTGAAGGCACCATTCTTTAGGGAATAGTACTCGCCATTTACCTCTTGGTAAAATTCGATACCCATAACGATTACTACCGGCAGGGTTGAATTGGGGTTTACCGAAGCGGTAAGGTTTGCCGCTGCTACAGCCGAGTTATCGTATGGCAGGATACCCATATGCATCTCGCTGAAGGAAAAGGTTTTGTTTGGGAAATCCAACTCAGCGACGCCCATTGCCAATTTAAAGTGGCTAGTACCCGATGGAGCGCCAATTTGCTCAGTGGCGGTAAAGGCCTCGATGGCAATGGTGGCATCGCCCGTAACCCGATCAAAACTTGGGATGAACTGGCCGAAGAAGGTGGTGCCCAGTTTTCCATTAATGTTAAAGTCGAAGTCCTCAAGCATTGCCAGGTTGCCTTCCGAAAGGGTACGATTGCCTCGGGAGTTTACGGCATCGGTTTTAATGATAGCCAGTAAGAGGGTGGTGAGCCTACTTACCACACGGCGGTCCTTAGCCTTTTGCATCAGGGATCGGAGGGCGGTGCGAATTAATTTACCGCCCTGGCCTGCCCGACCGAATTCGGAGTTGTTCTCACGAGTACGTGCAAATGCAGCACTGTGAAGGATCTTGTCGCGGTCAACTCCTCCCTTAGCTCGGGCAAGGTGACCGTCTGTGGTTTTGTAGAAGGCAATATCATCAATAGTGCCTTTTAACTTGATAATTCCAGTTTGTTTAGCCATAATAAAATAATTTAAAGTGAACTGCAAAGATGGCTTTGAAGACAGGTGATTGTTCACAAGGACGGAACAAGATGGGCGCGATTTATTTTGCGAAATTTCCAAAAGCCCTTTATATAAGGGGATACCAGATAAGATATTTCCCCATTTTTTTATGAGCGGGGATTTTTTATGGGTGATGGAGAGAGGGAAAGAGTGAAAGGAAAGAAGAAGTGTAGTTTTATTTATAGAATTTTTAAATTCTTATAAAAGAGGCAAATCCTTAATAAAGAAAGATTTAGACGGAAATATGGCGGAATGGATTATTGCCATTTTTCCCAAGCTGTTCCCAAGTAAATATGTAATACTTTTAATTTTGTAGGAAAATATGCCGTTATCTTCCAATTTAAGGACTTTGCTATAGAGTATCTGTGGTGGAAGATTTGTGGAATACAACAAGGGCAAAACTGGGCCATCCTTAAATAACCATACAGGTTAAAGAATAAATCCTGATATATTTATACAAATGAAACTAATAATCTTAAAAGAACTCATTTGTGTTTTTTCATAATAAGATACTTATATTTCTTCCATCATTGGGTCAAACTCCCTGATTGCAAATGCGCTTGCCGCAATATCTCTTTAGGACAAGAAAATCTATTATAATTATCCCTAATACCCCTTGACGCGACAAGGATGTATTTCTTATAGCAAACAGTAGATATTTTATGGTATAATTTTGTATTCAGGGGGACGATTATAGCGGAAGTGAATTTTTAAAATAATTAACAACTTCCGTTAAACTAGAATTAAAAAGTTTTGTAGAAATATTCTGCACGGTATCTTAGTTAGATACTAACAAAAAAACTACAAATTATGATTAGATGGATTATTATTTTTCTTGTAATAGCTATTATAGCAGCCATATTTGGGTTTGGAGGCATAGCCGAAGGAGCCACTGACATTGCGCGTATTATTTTCTACATTTTCTTAGTACTTTTAGTGTTGGGTCTATTGTCAAGACTATTTAGGCGTTAAACTTCCCTTTAACTATTAACCAAATTACAAAGCTATGAGAATTGAAGCATATTTATCTTTCCGTGGCCAATGTCAGGAAGCTCTCAACCATTACAAGGAAATTTTTGGAGGAGATATTGGCAATATTGAGACCTATGAGAATAAAAAAATCGATATTCCCGAAAATTATAGAACGAAGTGGCAACACGCAGAATTAAAAGGCAAGAATTTTACGATCCTAGGGTACGACGCGGCACCAGATACGCCCTTGACTGACGGAAACAATATGCATTTAGGCGTGGATATGGATTCAGAGGGGAGTGCAAAGTTTGCGTTTACCGAATTGTCCAGGGGCGGTCAGATACACACCAACTTCCAAAAAACATCTTGGGGAGCCTATTACGGGAGATGTACCGACAGATACGGCATAAATTGGATGGTCAATTTTAAGGAGTAGTCCGACCCTATCATCAATATTTAAGAACGTTTGGAAGTCTTATTTTCAAACGTTCTTTTCTTAATGGTTGCCCCATGATATGGATCGGTATGTTTTCATCTTTCCATAACCTAAAAATACTTTTCTAGGGAAAATCGGGTAAAACATATTGGCATGAAAAAGTAATTGCGCTTTGCAGGTTCAAAGCAGAAACAAACGGTTTGGCGTTGCTCTAGAGGCAGTTAATTTTGTCCGCCGCATTCTTGAAAATATCGACTTACTTTTCAAAAAAGGAAATTAGCTCGAGCACGACCGCTGCCGTTAAGCCGAATATAATATGGGCGAGGAAAAGCTGCAGATAAAATAGTTTAAAATCGATCTTTGGCTTTTGCGGATGCAGATAAAACAGGAGTGCCCATCCAAAAATTCCAAGTAACCCGAAAATGGCCCCGATTATTGCACCCCACCTCATGGATGCATCTTTTCCCAAAAACATCCATAAATCTCTAAACAGGGACATAAAAACCAACCCAATAGCAAAATGCAACAACCATCCCTTAGCCCTGGGCACAAAAACAGGCTTATTAGGAGCACGGTAATTTTTGAGCAACCATGCCAACAATATTGGCTCCCGAACCTCTCGATGGCTTATCCTATAGATTATATTGCTGAATAGCGTCATCATTCCAACCGCGCCAATCCAAGCTATTACAAATTTTATCATGTGCTTATTTCCAAAATCGGGGGAAAGGAAAATAGTTCCACCATCCCCGTATTATAATAAGATTTTAAAAAAAAAATCCTTCCCACTGGTAAATGGGAGGCGGAAAACTATAATTGCCCCTTCCCTGTTTACAAATACTGGGAAAAATACGTTTGCAGAATATTGGCTAAATATTCTTCATTTAAAGGCTTGCTGTAAAATCCATGCACACTTTTATACTGCTGTGCCCGCTCTCTATCTCTTTCGTCTATGGAATTGCTTAGCATGGTGAGCACCACCTCCCCTTTTTGCGAGACTTCCAATTGTTCATATTCCTCCAGAAACTCCCACCCATTCATTCCCGGCATATTAATATCCAAAAAAATAAGGGTGGGTTGGGGATGTATGCCTTCCAGTTCACTTTTAAGATAATCCAAAGCCTCTTCCCCACTATAGCAAATATGGATATTATCTGTAATTCCCATTTTTTTTATTTTTCGGGCGTGATAAAAATTATCGCTTTCCGAGTCGTCAATAAGTAGTACATTTTTTAGTTTTCCCATAATTATTTTTTAAGCGTAAAGTGGACAGTGGAACCTTCCCCAAATTTAGAACTTACCCAAATATTCCCCAAATGGAGTTCTACTATTTTCTTGCAGAATGCCAGGCCAATACCTTGGCCCTCATAATCCTTCGCACTGTGAAGCCTACTGAACATGTCAAAAATTTTGGAGAAATCCTTTTCTGGAATGCCGATACCATTATCGGCAATATGAAAGTTATAATAATTGGTCGTTTCCTCAAAGGTGATAATGATATGGGGATCAGTATTGGGAGCAGTAAATTTAATAGCATTCGAAATGAGGTTTTGGAACAATTGCTTAATCTCGATACGATAGCCTTTTACGCTGGGCAAGTTTCCGTATTCCAGGATGATGTTGCGTTGCTCTATTATTGAATCCAAATCTTCCCTGATCTTCTGTAGGGTGACATTGAGGTCAATATGCTCCATTTGACCACTGGTTCCCAACCGGGAAAAGGACAGAAGGCCACTAATTAGATTCCGCATTCGCTCTACTGCCTTATTGATAAATTGGAAGTACAGGGTGGCTTCTCCTTCCAAACGCTCGGGAAAGTCTTCCTGAAATATTTCCAAATAATTGGAAACCGTCCGCAAGGGTTCCTGTAGATCGTGGGACGCTACATACGCAAAATGGTCCAGTTGCTGGTTCTTGGCAATGAGGGATTCATTGAGTTTTTCTGCCTCGTCTATTGCCGCTTCCTTGGCTTTTATTTCATTTTCCTTTTCCCTATTGAGAGTTTTGAGCTCCTTTAATGTTTTCTCCATATCTCGATTGGCCTGCTCTAGTTTTGATTGGGTAGCCAAAAGTTCTTCAATTAGCGGCTTTATCCTTTTTATAAGGTTGAACAGGCTCAGGAATACAATAACAGTGGCAATTCCCAAGGCGCCCAAAATAATGACCTTCCAAATGGCAAACTTTTGATTGCGGTCTTCCAAAAGGGCGTTTTCCACACTAAGAAGTTCTTCCAACTTTTGTTCAATATCTCCGATAAAATGCAATTCCATATCCTGTTTGCGCACCTCCCGATAATTCTCGATGGCCATCCTTCTTTCAAACTGTGCAATATTCTGGTTCATATGGCGGGATATATCCTCCACGCGTGCTACTTGCGCCTCATTATCGGCAACCAGATTTTTAAGGGAAAGCAAAAGCGAATCGTATTGCTCCTGTGCCTGCCGAAAGGCATGTTTATATTTCAACTTGCGGGTAGATTCATAGGCCAGCCCGAAACTCTCCATTTTGGAAATGGAGGCCGAAACCCGGCGGATGTTATTCTTTACCTCCCAGGTATGGGCCATGTCATTTACCGAAGCCGAGTTTTTGATGTATGAAAAACCGATGAGTATTATTACCAATATAAGGGAAGAAATAAGGAGGATAAAATTGGTAAGACCCACTTTTTGGATTCGCTTCATTCGGATAAGGTTAAAACTTGGAAAAAATTTCCTAAATTTAATTCTCTATATTCACATATGAAACCTTGGAACCCAAAAAAGATAAATTTTATTTGATTTTAATCATTCTTAATTTTCCTATCCCCGTAACTTTATCGGATCCAATCAACCTCAACCGCCATGAAACTACCCGATGTCTTAAATTTCCTGATTGTGGAAGATCTTGTATCAGATTCTTTCCTATTGCAACGCCAGTTAAAAAAAATATGCGCCCATCCCGAGATTAGATTTGTGGATAGTGAAATAAGCCTGATAAACGCCCTTAAAACTTATATTCCGGATATTGTATTGACCGATTATAACCTTAATGGCATGAATGCTTTCGATGTAATCCGGATAGCGAGGAACTATAATGATAAAATTCCCGTGGTAGTAATAACCGGCAATTTGAAATACGAAGCCGATAGTGAAAAATTGATAGAAAGTGGGGCCGAAGGATTTTTTTTAAAGGAACCTATCAATACACTTAACGAGCGCTTGCTCCCCCTCTTTTTGGAGATAATAAACACCCAAAAGGAGAAGTTGGATAAAATTCATTCCGAAAGGCGCAAATACGACTCTTCCAAGTCGCATAGCGATTTTTTAAGGGAATACACTTTTGGCCAGAAAAAGGATTCGGGGAAGGAGAAAGAAAGTCATTCATTTTTGAAAAAAATAGGAAAGTTCCTAAAGGGATAATTTTTGTTTCCTCTCAAAGATTTGTTTAAGTGCAGTTTTGACAGATACTTCAATATTTCCTCTTAACATAACCCTCTTTGATTTTCTCACCGAAAAAATAGTAGTTCTAAGAAAATAGCGTTAAAACAATTATAAATCCATACGGGGCAAAAGGTTAATTTTTAATTTTATAGTGGGATTATTATCAATCAAAAAAATAAAACCTGCACCTCTATAACACTTTCGTCCATATATTAAAGCTGTCTAATTAAAAAGCTTTAATTTCTGAAGGATGTGTTCCGGTGTCTTAAATCAAAATCAAAGTATGGAACATTTATTAGACCTCACCCTGTCCAGTGCCATCCGGATAGTAATAAGCTGCCTGGGTATCTATATAGCGGTAATCGCTTTTACCCGCATTTTCGGAAAACGGAGTTTTAGTAAGATGTCCAGTTTTGACTTTGCAATGACCGTAGCGGTGGGATCGCTGATTGCCACTACAGTACTCTCCAGCACCGTTTCGCTGGCGGAAGGAGCGGTGGGCCTGCTTGCCGTTTATTCCTTTCAATTGGCCGCTGCCTTTTTTAGGCGATATAAACCTTTTCGGCAGGCCATAGACAACACCCCCTTGCTCTTGATGCGAAATGGGGAAATTCTTCACGACAATCTAAGGAGAGCCCGCGTAACTGAAGGAGATTTACGCGCCAAATTGAGGGAAGCCAATGTTAGCCATTATTCGGAAATACAGGCCGTGGTATTCGAGACCACGGGTGATATTACCGTTCTGCATAGTAACCATATGGATAAAAATCTAAAGGAATGGTTGCTGACGGATGTTGCTGAATAGGTACTTCCAAAGTAATAGTAAAACCAAGATTTGCATATCGGACCCCACAGCCATAGTTCCTGTTTATTTAGAAAAAAAACAAGAACTGAATTCACCCTATGTTTAGTCCAATCCGAATTCCGATTAACACTTTCAATATTAGTGAGAGGATCGATGTTAAATTGAACTTAAATTGCAGCTAATGAAATATTAAAAAAGTGGAAAGTAAAGCCCGTTGTATTTAATTTTCAAGAAAAAAGATATGGACCCTATGTTACAAAGACATCTTGATAACAAACTTACCTACGATTTCCGAAATTTTATTCTCGAAGAGAACCATCCCTGTATTATGGCCAATACTGTATTCCAAATGGAGAAGTTCCAGTTGCAAAGTTATGGTACCTTGGGAAGCAAAAATACGGCCCAGGCCCTTTGGGAAGATCTAAAGGAATACATCGCCCATTACGATTTTGGGAACAAGGACTTTGAATCGTTTCTGGCAGTTTTTCCCGAGACAGAAGTGGTAAGTGAACTGGAGTTTGAAAACCTCTTATGGAGGCAGTTGCAGTATCTGCACGAGCGGGACACCGAGCCTTGGGACCCCACAGTTAGTGATGATCCTGAGAATCCAAATTTTAGTTTTAGTATTGGGGGAAGGGCATTTTATGTGGTAGGCTTACACCCTAAGGCCTCTCGTAAGGCCAGACGTGCTCCCTACCCCACTTTGGTCTTCAATCTCCATTCCCAATTTGAACAATTGAGGGAGATGGGCGTATATCAGAAGGTACGTGACAAAATACGAGAGCGGGATACCGCATTACAGGGAAATATCAATCCGGTATTGGAGGATTTTGGTGAGCGAAGTGAAGCTAGGCAGTACAGCGGGCGCAATGTAGGAGGATCATGGAAGTGTCCCTTTCACCATAAGTAAACCCAGCCTATTCTATGGAAGCAGTATCTACTTTCTAATTCATCTTAAATACGGTAATTGCCATGGTAGCGGGGATTTGTGTGGGCATAGAAAGACAAATGAAAAATAAGTATGCCGGCCTAAAAACCAATGCCCTAGTGGCCGTAGGGGCCGCTATTTTATGGGGATATCATTCCAATATATCGATATGGAGAATGTTGACCTTACTCGAATTACCGGGCAAATTGGCTTTTTGGGAGCAGGGGTAATCGTAAAGCGAAAAAAGGAGATATCGGGACTGGCAACAGCCGCAGCCATTTGGTGTAGTGCGGCCCTAGGCTGTTTGGCGGCATTGGGTATGTATGCAGAGCTCGCCGCTAGCACACTTATAATAGTTTTTATCAATTTGGTGTTAGGATATTACAATAAGAAAATTTACAAAAACAACCAAGCAGATCAAAAATCAGAATAATATATGACAAAGCAGATCGAGCCCCAGAGTGGAGTGGCATTTACCCTAAAAAAAGGTGACAGATTAAAAGTAATTGACCCCAAAGGACAACAGGTAAGTGATATGGTTCTATTTAACTATCGCGATTCCCGGGAAAAGCTATCGTCGGGAAAGACCTTGGATTTCGAGGAATCCATTCTTATAACCCAGGGCAATTATTTATGGAGCAATCGCAGCCAGAAAATGATGCGAATTTTAGAAGACACTAATGGAAGAAATGATTTTTTATTGGCGCCTTGCAGTCCGGAAACCTTCCAGATAATGTATGAAAACCCCGACTACCATCCCAGCTGTTTTGAAAATCTTTATACCAATCTGGAACCTTACCATATTTTACCAGACGATATTCCCACGGCCTTTAATATTTTTATGAACGTACAGTTTGATGAAAAAGGGAAATTATCGGTACGACCCCCCTTAAGTAAGGCGGAAGATTATGTGGTTTTTGAAGCTATGATGGATTTAATAGTGGGCTTAACAGCGTGCTCGGCCGAAGATAGCAACGGTGGCAGCTTTAAACCTATCCAATACGAGGTATTTACCAGAGAATGATTAGAGGTTGGAGCGGCTGGTCGAGCACCTTGTATGCTTTATTCCTGTGGAAGAATGAAAATGTTTTCTTTGGGTATTTTCTTTTGAAGTGTGTGTATGATCCTAGAAGTATCATAATTGTTTTTTTGCGGGGTGAGAAAGCCCAATAAGTCATTTATACTGTAGCAGACGGCAGATTTATCGATAAACCCGTAACCTTCATATACATCGTTTACCGTATAGACAAAGGCATCTTCAGAACTGCTACGCCCTTTCATTTTAAAGATTTTCCTCTCCTTTCTGGCCTCAAACTCTTTTATGGCCCGCCCGAAGCGCTCATTATAAGCCTCCCTTGATTCCACCCCAGCACAAATGCCCTTACATTTATTTTTTCCATAATCACTACACGGGCCCTTAATGCTTTCTATTCCACAATACTTTCTACATAGACCATAAGTGTCTCGAAAAAGCAAAAGTGCCTGTTTAACGGAGTCCCTATTAAAATATTTCTCAGGAAGATTGTCCTTTATTTCCTTTCGGGTAATCTTTAACCTTGCGATTCCGTTGGCAGTATATGTTTTATTGATGATATAAGGAGGCGAATTATTTATTTGTTGGGTATTATAAGTGGGTTGCAGCCTCTTGATAGCTTCCGATTCCATGAGTTGGGCAATAAAATCATTCCCGGCATATTCTACCAAAATATTCTTTACCTGGGAATAATCCAGCTTCCCCTTATCGGGGCGGCGTGAAAAGTGGCCTTGCAGCCTCTTTCGTATATTCTTCGCCTTTCCCACATATAGTACCTCCTCAATATTATTGAGAAAAAAATATACACCGGGAAGCGGCTTATACTTTTTCCAATCAAGTTGCAAGTCAGCATTTGTGTGGGGTTGGGCATAGCGCTCTTTCTTATCCCCTTTTACTGTTTTCATATAGTCCAGCACCTTTAGCGCAAAGCCTATACTATGCTCTGTCCCAACATTCGTTCCCAGTGTGTCGGCAAAAGCCGCTAGCACATCCCTGGGTGTTTTGCCCGGATATACAAAAATGGGGACCCCCTTAAAATTAAACCCAATGATCTTAAATTGATGCCTAAGGAGCGCAAACTGTTTCCGATCCCAAAATACCATTTTCTTATTGGCATAAAGATCGATTAAATCATCGGCGATATCGCAGAATGGTGGGGCGCTCAGCAATTCCTGTCGGTCAAGATTGGCACTTTCATATACTCTTTTCGGTATTGTCTTTTCCGGGCGTATGGTATAAACGCCGGCCTGCGCGTCTTTGTGGGCAGATAGCACCGTAATTCTATATAAGACTTCCTGATTTCTGCCGTGAGGCATGGATTGGAGATAAGTAAAAATCATAGTACAAAAGTAGGAATTATTCCGTTTGTTGGAAATATTCCTAATTACTATCTTTACCCAAAAAGCTACATTGAAGAATCATATACTGAATGAACAACAACAACGGGCAGTCCAATTTAAGGGAAAGCATCTACTGCTATTGGCTGGCGCGGGAACAGGAAAAACGCGATGCATAGTAGGGAGGGCGGCCTATCTTATCGAAAATGGCATACAGCCCGAAAAAATACAAATTCTCACCTTTACCAAACGTTCAGCAAATGAAATTGTGGAGCGCGTAAAAGCGTCCCTAACCGATAATCAGGCGCAGAGCTTGAATGGATCAACCTTCCATTCTTGGTGCAACCAACTGATAGTGCGATACCCAAATCTTTTTGGCGCCTCAAATTATACGGTAATTGATCCGGACGATCAATTGAGCGTTATGAAAATGGTATGTGGGGACCGAATTATAGAGTATAAAGGAGTCCGAATAAAACCCCAGCAGCTGCTGGACATCTACTCTTATGGAAGAAATACGCGCAAAAATTTGACAAACTCCATTCGGGAAAGGATTTATAAAGGAAAAAGTGATGCGGAGACCAATGATGAAATAGATATCATAAGGCCCAAGGTGGAGGTCTTGCTTAAAGCATATCAACAAAAAAAAGAGGAAGGCCGATATTTGGACTACGATGATCTATTATTAGTGGTAGCCAACAGAATAAGGAATGATGATGAAGCCAAGGAGATCTTGAACCATCAACTAGAACACTTATTGATAGATGAATTTCAGGATACCAATCCGCTACAATGGTATTTATTGGAACCTTTTCTGGATATCGCCAAATTTTATTGTGTGGGAGACGATGCACAGTCCATTTATTCCTTTAGGGGGGCGGATTATAAAAATGTACATCTTTTTTCTGAACGCGTACCGGATTCCGAAACCTATATTCTCGACACTAATTACCGATCCACCCAAGAAATTCTGGATCTCTCCAATTGGCTTATGGAGGAATCGCCATTGGATTATCGAAAAAAATTGATGGCCTCACGGGGACCGGGCATCAAGCCCAAGTTAGTAAATGTATCGAGCCAGTGGGAGGAAGCCAATTTTATTGCGGAGAATATCCTTGAAAATTTTACTGAAAACAACAAGCAATTTGCCGACCATCTTATACTTTCTAAGTCCACATTTTATACCAAACCGCTACAGGCGGTATTTATCCAAAAAAAGATACCATATGTTACCTATGGCGGGAGAAAATTTATGGAGGCTGCCCATATTAAGGATGTTGTTTCGGCCTTGCGGGTAGTCAACAATCTCTTCGACGAAATAGGATGGATGCGTTTTCTGACTTTTTGGGATGGCATAGGGGAAATTAAAGCCGGAAAGTATCTTAATAAAATACTGGAGTTTAAGGATCCTTTTGATTGTGCCCAACATGTGGGCGAGGTGATTGGAGGGCCTGAGGGCGAGAAAATAGCCGATATCTATAATACAATTTTTGTGAATTCGGGAAATGTAAAACGCGCCTTACAGGAAACCTATGCAAAAATGGAGTTATCGCTGGCCTTTAAATATAGAAAGGACTGGGAGGAAAAACGGAAGTCAGATTTTCCCGTACTTGAAATGCTGGGCGACAACTATGCTTCCATTGGGCAACTAATTTCTGAAGGAATTTTGGAAAATGCCAAGCAGTTAAATGGCAATCCGGTATTGGAGGGGTCCAAACTTGATGATAGCGAAATAAAGGACCATGTAATAATCTCAACGGTACATTCGGCCAAGGGGTTGGAAGCCGATACTTGTTATGTGCTCAATGTTTCCCCCAAGGTTTACCCCAGTGCCTGGAACCTGGATGATGAAGAGCGAACAGAGGAAGATAGACGGGTACTCTACGTAGCCCTCACGCGGGCGAAAAATGAACTGTATATTAGCAGGGATACCAATTCAATCAACACCGTAAATACCCAGCCCTCCACCCATCCGAATTCAAAATATTTTCTGGAAGCCTTGCCCGACAGGCTTGTAGAGCAAACCATTAACCCCTATTCCCTCATTAAGCCTAAGGATATTAACCGTCCAAATAAAATAGACCTTTCCTTGGGGATGGATTTTTCCTAATTAGTATTTTTAAGGATGGTTAGAAAGACCCTCAAAATTGTTCGGAAGTTGGAATGGTAGTATAGTAAATAAAGAGTCCGGAATGTTGCTGAAACCAAGCTTCTTCCATGCTATGATTCGCGCATCGCAGTTTTCCCTAAAAAATAGCAACTGTCATTCTATATGTGTTAATATTTAACTTTTTAGTAATAAAATCTTTTCTTTTCTGTAATTATCTTTACTCATAAGCCAACTTTATAACAAAATAATTATGGATACCGTCGAAAAAATTTCAAAAAAAGTAAATGCCCTTATCGAAAAAAACAACGATGCCTATAAGGGTTTTAAAAAAGCCGCGGAGAATGTTGACAATTTCCATTTGCGCGATTTTATGATGGATGAAGCTACCCAGCGCCAAGAATTTGCCACCCGCCTTTCACGGGCACTACGCACCTATAATCCCGATTTTGATCCAGATACCGACGGGAGCTTTACAGGTTCGATGCACCGGGCGTGGATTGATATTAAGGCAGCCTTGTCCATGGATAACGATGAATCTGTGCTAGAGGAATGTATCCGGGGCGAGAAAGCTAGCGTAGATGAGTATGAGGATTTTCTAGAGGACTACCCCTCCCTCCACTCAGATATATCCGGGGCGATAAGGGACCAGCTTAGCCATATAAAACAAGTTTTGGATCGCGTAAAGACCTTGGAGGATCTACATTGAATAAGTTTGACTCCCCATTGTAGTGGCCAGCTGCCAAAGGGTAGCCCATTATGTTTTTAAGACAGCAAGAACTGCTCAATTATTTGTGATTGCTAAATTCAAAACCTTTGGCGGCGTAGGCCATACGCACGCTTCTTATTTCTAATAATGCAAACTTATTTTTAAAAAAGGAAGGTGTAGAGGTGTAAGTGTGGATTAAGCCTGCGCCCAGGGGTTTGCTACATCTTTTTTAACTACTTATCATTATCTACTAGATAATCCTTCTTTTTAAAACCCATAATGTTTATAATATTCCGGAAGGTAGTAAACAACATCAAAATTACCGTCACCATAAACCCACTTAACAGAGACGAAAAAAACAGCGTTGCCCAATAGATATAGGCAAACCACGAAGTGGGAAGATTTTCCGATTCGGTAATGGGGATATTAAAGAATTGAAACAGCAGTAAGGCTCCGATAAAAAGTAGTGTGTCTAACTTGGCAATATTGAGCACTTGATAATAATGGACCTTTTTTATCTTGGATTCTACGCCACTGCTTATTCCCAACAGGGTCAATAACAGCGCCAAGATTGTTGCCGACCCCAAGACGATGGTATTGCAGAGCATACTAATGCCCGAGAGGGAAGTATCAATAAGTACTTTTGCCTCATAACCAGAGAGATTTCCCAGCAAGAATGCTCCCAGCCCCATAAAAAGAAAGGTGGCTACTCCGCCGTAAATCGACCTTTTGTTTTGCGAAATAAAGTCCAATTGCATACTTACCGCAACAAATTACTCTTAAACTTAAAGAATCAAGGTATGGGTTTCCAAATTCCGGGGAATTTGCACTGGAAACCCATCCCATTTTCCATTTAAACGGGAATGTCCTTCACTTTATCCTCCCGTGCCCAATTTCTATGGTGGGCAACTGCTTTTTTAAATTCTGCAGGCTTGCCATTGATAAATATTGCTGTATCATTTTTATGATCCATCACAAAAGTTTCTTTTAATAATTGCTCTGCTTCCCCGTCGGCTGCAATGGCCTTACAATGTTTTAAACCCTCGTTAATAAATTTAATATATTTCCCCTCTTTTAGGAGCGCCTTAATGCTCTTTTCGCCCCCGGGGATATAGATAGCATCAAACAGTACACTTTCAGTAGTCATGATAGCAGCATCTACTGGATGCTCCATGTTTTCATCACACTTAATATTGCCCCCATGCGGAGCTACGATCTTTAACTGTGCTCCATCTTGCCCGAATACGCTTTTTATGGCCTTAAAATTTTTCATGGAAAATCCATTGGCTGCCAGCACCGCAATTTGCCTACTGGCTACCGTATCAAACTTCGTATTGGCCTGGCTCAAGGCCGGAGATTGGTCCAGATAATTCTTTTTTGGCGCCGGTTCAAAGCGGCCATCAGTAACATCGGCTCCAATGGCTTGATTTATAGGTTTATTTACAGTTTTTGGCACCTTTAATCCCAATTTGTCCGCTACTTCTTTGGACAGCGGACCATCGATTTGGGCAATTAGGTAAAGCATGCGTTCCTGTATATGTGGATGCGTGCATTTTCCCAATTCGAAACTGTATGCATCGGCCACATGGTTTTGTTCACTTTTGGAAAGACTTCTATAAAAAAGAGCGGGCTGGGAATAATAATCGGTAAAGCTTTTGCTTCTCGATCTTATTTTTTTGGCATCGATTTTTTCCTCGTAATGGTCAAAAGCGCCATCGGCAATTTTTGTAAGATGGGGACAACCACCCCCCAAAGTATTGGGGAAATATGCGGTTTGGCCCTTTGGAATAGCCATTTGCATATGGGCATCGCGCTGGTTATTGTGGGTTTCAACTATGGGCCTATTGATTGGGATTTGGTGAAAATTAGGACTTCCAAGGCGCGACAATTGGGTATCGCGGTAGGAAAATAATCGGCCCTGCAATAACGGATCGTTCGTAAAATCGATTCCCGGGACAATATGGCCAGGTAAAAAGGCCACCTGTTCTGTTTCCGCAAAAAAGTTTTCTGGGTTTTTATTTAGGGTCATTTTCCCTATTATTTGCACTGCTACCATTTCTTCAGGTATTAGTTTGGTTGGGTCCAAAAGATCAAACTCAAATTTGTGCTCATCCTTTTCTGGAACTATCTGCACCCCCAGTTCCCATTCCGGATATTGGCCTACTTCAATGGCATCCCAAAGGTCCCTTCTATGGAAATCGGAATCGGCACCACTTATTTTTACTGCTTCGTCCCAGGTAACCGAATGCACTCCCAAAAGCGGTTTCCAATGGAATTTCACAAAATGGGCCTCCCCCTTGTCGTTTATAAGGCGGAATGTATGGATCCCAAACCCTTCCATCATTCTATAACTACGTGGAATGGCCCTATCGCTCATAAGCCAAATTTGATTGTGGAGGGTCTCGGGCGTTAGGGAAACAAAATCGTAAAAAGTATCATGGGCCGAAGCCGCTTGTGGGATTTCCCTATTGGGTTCCGGTTTTACCGAATGGACGAGATCGGGAAATTTCATGGCATCCTGTATAAAAAAAATGGGCATATTGTTTCCCACCAAATCCCAAGTGCCCTCCTCGGTATAAAATTTAACAGCAAAGCCGCGGACATCCCTCGCCAAATCGGTTGAACCTTTATTGCCCGCCACCGTGGAAAAGCGCACAAATACCGGAGTCTTTCTCTTGGTATCGTTAAAAATTCCCGCCTTGCTATATTGGGGAATAGGCTCATAGAGTTCAAAAAATCCGTGCGCCCCACTCCCGCGGGCGTGGACAATACGTTCCGGAATACGTTCGTGATCAAAATTGGTAATTTTCTCCCGCAGTAAAAAATCTTCCAATAAAGTGGAACCTCGTTCGCCCGCCTTAAGACTATTGTTGGTGTCATTGACTAACAACCCTTGATTCGTAGTAAGTGGTTTTTCTTGGTAATCCTTTACGACCTTGGTCAGTTGGTCCACTTTTTTGCTATTCCCCTGTTTATTTTTCGGTTTATTTTTCATAAAAAATGTGTTGTGTTGAAAATTGAAGATCACTAAGTTAAGAAGATTAGATATTGTGGATAGGTTTTATTATGTTAAAAATTAATTCATTTAAAATTGATATCCTCTAGTATAGCCCAAAGAAGAAACTGAGCTTTGGGAGCAGTGCGTTAAAAAGCGACCGGGTTTTTCTTAATCCGTTATTTACTATGGGTTTTGCATTAAAAAAAATGGCTATAAGGATATAAATTACATACCTAAGTAGGTAATTTTGACATAGTTAGTCCGTTTAAATTATATAAAAAAGGAGGTAATATGATAAAGTAAATTTTAATGGAACACTTAAAATATAAGTGCTCGTATTGTTTAAAAAAGCTTTGTAAAGCACAGTTTATTTTAAAGTATAAATCGAATTAGCCATAAAGAGGCTGTCTAAAAAGTAATTATTGATTTCTGTTCGAGTAGTCAAGAACGTACAGTTTGTGACTTTCTATTTGGTCTTACCTGCGCTCGACCTGCCAAATCAATAGGTTTTTTACTTTTCAGGCAGCCTCTTTTGGTTCACCATTTTCTTCTCGGCATTTTAATAGGAAAGGGTACTATTTTACAGGCCATATCTATGGTGGGTGCGGTCTTTTAACGGACTACGGTTTAATCGATATAACATACCACATAGGCTTTTTCAAATTTATTATGGTTCCAACGATTATTTCATTAGCGGAAAAATTTAACTCATTTCCCCCCACGCTGTTAAAATTATTTTAAGGTTGTTTTGTGTTGTCGAAATTCCAACTAAATTTATGCTAAACCAAAAAAAATATAAGCATGAAAAATTTAGAAGAACTTT
>CERP01001421.1_pt1 | contig 62869 bp, 53 predicted proteins | sample 530801 | NCBI WGS metagenome assembly CERP01 (sample SAMEA2620991, study PRJEB7988) | marine metagenome | biome: marine biome (ENVO:00000447); feature: surface water layer (ENVO:00002042); material: "saline water (ENVO:00002010), including plankton (ENVO:xxxxxxxx)" | depth 5 m | reverse complement strand
TAAGACTAGCTTTATTGATGATGCATTTGTACTTAATCCTGTAGACTGGGCTATGTCTGAAGAAGGACAGAAGTCTGGTATAAAGGTGAAGGTGTGGTATAGATCTATGGAGCGTAGTAGAACCTACAAGCTTGCAAAGTGGACATCTCGTAAGATATTTCTAGATCAGGGTATAATCATACCTGTTAACAAACTACTTGGTTGGACAGAAAAGATGACTAAAGATGAGCACGATCTATTTCTTATGTATGAAGACTATATGACTAAGCTTGAGGATGTAGTTACTATTATTGATGGTCCTGAGAATCCTGTAGGTATTGCTAAAGAGCTAAAAGCTTATGCACTAGAACGTGGTGAGATAATACAGCAGGATAAATACAACAAGGTGTATGTTCCTAATGACCCTAGTGAGATAACTATTGTAGTGTTAGATCATATTGGTCTACTCAAGACTACTAGAGATCAACCAACAAAGAAGCAAGCTATTGATAAGATGAGTGATGAGCTCAGATACGCTCGTGATTTCTATGGTCATTCACCAGTGGTAGTTAGTCAGTTCAATCGATCTATTTCTAATCCTATCAGGATAAAGAATGGTGATGTTGAGCCACAACTAGAAGACTTTGCTGATAGTTCTACCACACAAAACGATTCAGATGTATGTATGGCCTTGTTTGACCCTATGCGTTATAATGTAGATGATCCATCAGGATATGACACTAACAAGCTTAGAGATGAATACGGTGGTAAGTACTTCAGGAGTCTTAGACTTATTAAGAATAGCTATGGTGAAGATGATATCAGGATTGGTCTTGCATTCCTTGGCCAGATAGGCATGTTCAAAGAACTACCAAAGCGTAGAAACATAACAGAAGCAGATTATGCTTCAGTAATTAACAAATCATTTTTTATATCATGACAGAACCATTGCAATTATTAGAAGAGAGACTTGCTGAAATTAGAATAATGCTAGACACAGCAAAAAAGAACGATTGTTCTCAAAAAGAACTAACTACCTTACATAATAAGTATTACGTATGTACAGAAACAATTAGAAGATTTGTAAATAAAAGGAGGGTTATATGACACTAAGAGACAAGAGACAAAAAGAGTTTGCTGACGTATGGCTAAATCATGGAAAGTTTGGTATCCTAAACTTATGTCCTAGGTTTGGTAAGATTAGAACAACGATTAGTATTCTTAATAGAATGGAAAGCAATTGTAATATATTGATTGCATACCCTGACAATAAAATCAAACAGTCTTGGATAGAAGAGTTTGAAGAGATGAGTTATGTGAATGATAACATAACTTATACTACACACAGATCTTTACACAAGCAGTCAGGTACAGAGTTTGACATTGTTATTATTGATGAGATACATTTACTATCAGAGGCTCAGATAGGTGTTTGTGTAGATTTATTCTCTCAGAATGATAACATACTTGGTCTAACAGGTACATTATCTAAGTGGACTAAGAGAACACTTAAAGAAGAGCTTGGTATATCAGTGATTGCTAACTACCCAATAAACAAAGCTATTGATGAAGGTGTTATAGCTGACTACCAGATAAATGTAATCAAGGTGCCTTTAGACAACACTACTCGCAATGAGTATGGTAAGAAGAAGATCAAGAAGACAGAGCTTCAACAGTTTAAATACCTTAGTGGTGTTATAAACAAGATGATGTACTCTGGTGGTAATAGTATGTTCATGCGTCTAGCACGTATGAGACTTATACAAAGCAGCTTAGCTAAGAAGCAAAAGACCAAACAGATTCTTAATAACAATAAAGATCAGAGAATACTAGTGTTCTGTGGTGTAACAGCAATAGCTGATAGTCTTGGTATACCCTCTTATCACAGCAAGTCTAAAGACAAAGATGCACTTAAAAACTTCGCAGAAGGAAAAGGTACACACATGGCTGTTGTAAAGATTGGTAACACGGGAGTTACATACAAACCACTAAACAAGGTGATCATTAATTACTTTGATAGTAATGGTGAGAACCTAGCACAGAAGATTAATAGATGTATGGCTATGGAATATGATACTCCAGATAAGAAAGCACAGATATATATTATATCTTCTAATGAAAAGGTTGAAGAGAAATGGCTTAATAAAGCTCTTGAGTTCTTTGACAAAAGTAAGATTAAATACGTATAAATTTCGTATATTTGCACACCTAATATTAATAAATAAATATATAAAAATGAGTTCAAAATTAATTGGAATTGTTGGTGAAACAGGGACAGGTAAATCAACAGCAGTGAAGCACTTAAACCCTGAAGAAACCTACATTATTAATGTTGCAAAGAAAGAGCTACCCTTCAAAGGTTCTCAGAAACTTTACAACACAGAAAACAAAAATTACAAAGAGATTGATGATCCAACGGACATTACAAGATTGCTTAAAACTATCTCGGAGAAAGCCCCACACATTAAAACTATTGTCATAGAGGACAGTAATTATCTAATGGGCTTCAGAATGGTAGAGAAAGCAATGGAAACTGGCTTTACAAAGTTTAGTGTAATGGCTAAGGATATGGTTGATTTATTTAGATCAGCTAGAGCACTACGTGATGATTTAGTTATCTTTTATTTCTCTCACCCTGAAACTATAGAAGACAGCGGAGAGATTATAGGATACAAAATTAAGACAGCAGGTAAACTTATTGACAATCAAGTGTTGTTAGAAGGTTTACTAACTGTATGTTTATACACACATGTAGAGGAGACTAAGAGTGGAGCTACGTACGAATTTCTAACAAATAGATTTCGTAAGAAGCCTGCAAAGAGTCCAGATGGTATGTTTGAATCAACAAGAATACCAAACAACTTACAGATGGTAAGAGATAGTATAATAGAGTATTATAATTAATAAATAAATAACAATTAAAATTAAAATTTATGAGTACAATTGGAGGAGTAAAAAGAGAATCCGCAGGAGGTGGAGAAAACACTAACTTTCCTAAGAAGGTTGGTTTATTTGAGGCAGACATTGTAGCTATTAATCCCACAATAGAGGAGTATAGTACAGTGCTTGGAATGGATTTAAAACCAGAAAGTAAAGCTACAGACTATTTAGGAGAAACCAGAGATGGTAATTCATACCTGCGTGTAGATGTTTGGTTGAGACAAGTTAAAACTGAGAATCTATTTAAAGTTAGTTTCTTTCTAGAAGATAGAGAGCGTGAGAACAGAGACCAAACAAAGAAACAATATATCAACAGTGTAGGTATGACAGCTTGGGCTGCTGATGAGAATGATTTGTGGGACTGGTTCACTGAAGGACGTGATCATCGTGTAGCCTATATTGGTGAAGAAGAATTATATGACTTTATGAGAACGTGGTTAGGTCAATTGAACTATCGTCATGCAACTACAGTTCTACAGTTAGACTGGAAGAAACTTATGCGTGGTAATATTGGTGATCTTAAAAGTGAAATTGATGGTGAATGGTGTAACACTGTTGTAGCACTAGCAACTGTTGTTGTTAAGGAACGTGATGGTGAGACTAAAGAGTATCAGGGTATCTATAACAAAGGGTTCTTGGGTGGTTATACTATGAAGCAATTCAGACTAGTAGACTATACAGACAAGAGAACACTAGATAGTTTGAGATCTAGAAAACCTCGTGAGCTTAAACCACATGAACGTTTTGCTGTTCGTGTGAGTGGTGAATATGGATGTAAAGATTACTATACTCTTAAAGAGATAGAAGAATACAATCCTGGTGATAATTTAGTCGCCTCTGATAATTATATATCAGATGATGGGTCAGACTACTAACTAATAAATATATATAAACTAGGGCCCTCTTCAGAAATGTTGAGGGCTTTTTAATTTTAAGAAGAATGATTAAAGGAATAAAAAAAGTATTTCTTACTAAAGAGCTTGTTCTTTCTAAAATATCTTCGTATGACATCTTTAGGTTTTATATGCCAAATAAAAACTGGGAAATAGATGTAGTAACTCTCTCTCCATTTAGAGATGAGAAGCATCCATCCTTTGTTATTGGCCCTAAGGGTGAAGGAGGAGTGTTAATATTTATTGATTTTGCTGATACTAGCTTAAAAGGTGATGCCTTTAAGTTTGTAGAGAAGCTATACAACATGAAAAACATGTTTGAGGTGTATAGTAAAATTGATAGAGATTTTGACTTAGGATTCACTACAGGTACAACTACAAAGAAGTACGAGAAGATTATTAGAAAATATAATAAGCCTGAAATAGTAAAGAAAGATTATTCTTTTATACAAGTTAAGACCAGAAAGTTTACCACAGAAGAACTTGCATATTGGAATAATTATTATCAGGACATTGATGACCTGAAAGCAAATAATATATTTTCAGTGGCAGAAGTATATCTAAACAAGAAGCGTATTGTTCTAGGGAATAATGAGCTAAGGTTTGGTTATCTGTATGATGGTAAATGGAAAATCTATAGACCTCTATCTGATAGAAGATGGAAATGGATGCCTAACAATGTACCAATTACAGCAATGGATGGTTTGGATGATATTAAAGATTGCCATACAGCTTTTATAACTAAAAGTAAGAAAGACTATATGGTGATGAAAAAAATATTTCCAACTGTATGTGCTGTACAGAACGAAGGTGCAGGATGTTTCTCTGATGAGAATATAGAGTATATTAAATCAAACTCTGAGAAACAGATATTATCTTTTGATTCAGACGAAGTGGGTGTAAAGAACAGTACTAGCATAACTAACAAGTTTGGTTTTGAGTATTGTAATGTACCTAAGAAGTATCTTAAAGATGGTATAAATGATTGGGCAGACTTAGCTAAAGTTCATGGCCTTAAAGTAATAGAAGAATATTTAATAAATAAACAAATTTTAAAATGATGAAATCAACAATTGAAAATCTGGACAAAATGTTAATCGCTCCAGTACCAAAGGAAACAAAAACGTACAAGCCTGTAAGTCACAAACAACTTATAGACTTAACACTTGAGAGTATACACCAGTCAGGTTATAGCTTAGTGAGTCACGAATACTCTACTGCAAGAGATGGTAATGTAGCAAATGGACGCTACACTATAGGTAATGTTGGAGACAGTGAGATGAAATTACAAATTGGGTGGCAGAACAGCTATGACAAAAGTCTATCACTTAAATTTGCTCTTGGAACTAGTATTATTATTTGTTCTAATGGTATGGTGAAAGGTGATCACGGTGCATTTAGAAAGAAGCACCAGGGAGACATACAAAGCTTTACTCCAGCAGCTGTATCAGAATACATAAAAGGTGGAGGTGATGCTTTTCGTAATTTACAGAATGAACGTGATCAGTTCAAAAATATAGAAGTAGACGGTCAAGTGCAAGCAGAGTTGTTAGGTAGAATGTTTCTCAGAGAAGATATAATTACATCTACACAGCTAAATATAATTAAGAGGGAGATCAAAAGTCCAACTCATGATTATGGGGCTGCAGATAGTATGTGGGAACTTTACAATCATGTTACATTTGCAATGAAGCAAGCTCATCCATCAACTTGGATGCAAGATCATATAAATGTGCATGATTTCTTTAATAATTATGACAAGCCTTCTGCTAGTCCTATTATAATTGATGCTGAAGTGAGTGATAACCAATTATTAATGTTTTAATCATGAAACTTTCAAAATACTTAGAGACGTTACAACTACTTGTTAAGAACAATCCTGTAGTTGCAGATTATGACTGTGTATACGGTGTAGATGATGAAGGAAACTCTTTTGGAAGAGTAGTCTTTACACCTACAGTAATGAAAGTAGATTCTTTAGAGACTCAATATATTAAAGTAGAAGAAGTTAACACTGCAGAGGACGGTAATGTTGTCTGTATAAATTAAATAAACAAATGGATTGGAATAATTTTAAATCAATGTTTCACCCATCGTGGCATGATAAAATAAAACCATTTATAGAGAGTAATGAATGTGATGAAATATATGCATTCTTAAAAAAGGAGAGTAAGAGGGGCAAGCAAATTGCTCCTCTCTCATCTAATGTCTATAGATGTTTTAAAGAAACGCCACTTGATGAAGTGAAAGCAGTAATTATAGGGATGTGTCCATATCATACGTTTAAGAACAATCTACCAGTAGCAGACGGTCTACTGATGGGTTGCTCTATAACAGGATATGTACAACCATCTCTAAGTAATGTTTATAAAGCTCTAGAAACTGAGTTCCATAGAGGACTTAATTTGAGTTATGACGCAACACCTGATGTATCCTATTTAGCACATCAAGGTATACTGATGCTTAATGTAGCACTCACCACAGAGAAAAATAAAGCAGGTAGTCACATAGCACTATGGGAACCCTTCACAAAGTATTTGTTTGAAGAAGTTCTTAATACGCTAGGTGTACCTTATCTTTTTCTAGGTAAAGATGCTGCAAGATATAAAAAGTATACAGGAATATTTTCACATGTTTTCACTGTAAGCCATCCAGCAAGTGCTTCTTACAAAGGAGTTGACTGGGACAGTGAAGATGTGTTTACAAAAATAGATACATTAATTTATGAAAATAACGGATATAGCATCAGCTGGCTAAAAGATGAAGAAGATCCATTTTAAAACTAAATATTATGAAAGTAGAATATTGGAACACACCTTATCAAGGTGCTAGAAGTGAACTAGTCAGAACAGAAGATTGGCCTGACACAGATGAATCTTTTGCAAAGTATTATGACTTAAACAATCGATTAAAGTATTGTAACGGAAGTCATTACAAGTTTGTAAGTGATAAAGTAAGGAGAAGATATAGTGATGAATTCTTTCCTAAACACCACACAATAGAAAATTACTACAAAGGTGGAGTAGTAGATTAATAATTAATAATTAAAAAACAGAAAAATGCGAGGAATATTAACAGAAGATGCTGGTGTATTAGAGCCAGGAGATGAAATAGTTACTAACCAAGGCTCAGAAATGAGATGTTATATAGTGGAAGAAGTTCCACGAGTTAGTAAACTAAAAACATGGAATAACGGTAAAACACGATACATAGCTGTAAAGTGTAGAGCTGCTATGACTATAAAGACAACAACAGGTGTTAATCATTACAGTAAGCAACCTTGGAGTAACACTTACAAGGATTATGAGTTTAGAATACCTAATGAAGAAGATCCAATAGTAAAAGTGGATTTAAACTTTAAACAAATATATATAATAAATAAATTTAATTATGATGGATAAAGAAGTAAATAGGCCCATTAAAATGGAAGATCTCCAAGTAGGAGATGAAGTAATTGTACGAGGTGTAGACCTTAACTACATGCAAATTGTAAAACCACCAGTACAAAGACAACGTGTAGACTATAATGGAAAAGCTTACATGGCATTTACATCAGCTGTATGTAATAGGATTAATAGTAAGTTTTTGTCCAAAGGATACTTAGATGATAAACAAAAAGTGAGATTTGATTTTTATTATAAATCAATCTGGCTAGTAAAAAGAGAACAAGAATTAATTAATAAATAAATAGTAAAATGCGATTAGAAAAACAAAAACAAGCAAATGTTCTATACTCAGGAGATAAAAACGAGAGTATAGGAATGTCATTAGACATGGATTCTGCACAAGTGTTGATGCAGATGTTAAGTAAGAACCTTTATTCAGATGCTGTAGGATCTGCAGTGAGAGAATGTGCTAGTAATGCACTTGATAGCCATAGGCGTGCTGGAGTTAGTAAACCTATAATTGTATCATTGGTGCAGAATAAATCTAATAACTGGGAGTTCTCTGTTGAGGATTTTGGTACAGGTTTAGATCATGATGATGTAGAGAACATTATCAGTAAGTATGGTAAGTCTACCAAACGTAATAGTGATACAGAACTTGGTATGATGGGTCTTGGTTTTAAGGCTCCTCTAGCTTATGCTAGTAGTTTCTATTTTACATGTAGAAAAGATGGCATGGAGCGTAAGTACATGATGTATGAAGGTGAAGAAACAAACACTATTGATTTAATTAATGAAACTCCTACAACAGAGTGCAATGGTGTAAAAGTTACTGTACCAATTAGATGGGGTGATAAGTATGACTTCCATAATAAAATTAAACAGCAACTTGCATACTTCGAGGATGTATATTTTAATGTAGATGATATTGATAATGAATTTACTATTCATAGATCTAAGTTATTTCAGTTTTCTGAATTAGCTAAGGATGATAAACTACATATATGTCTTGATAATGTATACTACCCTCTTGATTTTGATAAGATGGGAATAGATTCTATATATATTCCTATTGCACTAAGATTTAGTCTCACTGATGGTATATTCCCAACACCTAACAGAGAGTCTCTTATATACACTAAGGAAACTAAGAAAATTATAAAGTCTAAGTTGACTGATTTTGCTAATTATTGCGTAGAAAAATATAATGAAGGTGTTTCAGAAAATAGTGAAGATGTAGTATCTTATCTAGATTATTACTATAGTAAGAAAAGAATCTGGAATGTGCTTGGAACTAAATTTGATCTAAACAGTTTACAATCTTTTATTACAACACCTTTTGCACAACCAAAACTTGAAGGAGTAGATAATTTTGATATTAGTAAGTTTGCTAATCATGAATATGGATATTTTACAGGAGAATATCGTGTTGCTTATAGATATGAAAATGATAGAATGTATAAGGTAGATGATAACAGTTGGCACAGTAATGTAAAGTGGGACAGTTTGGAAAAGTATCCATATCTTATAGAAACTGCTCTGAAAGGACATAAGAAAAGTTATCTTAGAGAAATTTGTGGTGAAAGAGTAGATGATAAAGGCCAGAGTATTAGAAGAACTTACTTTATACGTAAAACAAATTCATATTCACTTATGAAAAATGGTCATGCAACAAGAGATTGTTACTATACAATTCTAAATCTAAATCTTTATGATAAGAGTATGTGGAGAACTATAATTAAGGAGTTTCAATATATTCAATCATTATTGTTTAAACATATGGTAGGTATAAATACAATTGAGATTCCTGAACAATGGTTGCTGGATAAAAGAGCTCAGACTTCATCTAAGAGAAAGAGTACAATGGACTCTAAAGGTGTAAAAGTTGAAGGAGATTTTAACTGTAAAATTGCTGAAGACTTACTTAGAGAAAATGGTGGTAGAAACTGTAAGTTTGTCTCAGGTCGTATAAATATTGACACTGTAGAAAAAGGTGGAGATACTTTTGTCTATACTTCTCACGATGAATATATGAAGTTAGATAATTTGTATCATGATACTAAGTTCTTACCAATTAAATATATTACATTTTCAAATCGTGAAATGGAATCTTTAGAAAAGTCTCCTAGCGTGGATAATTTGGTTAAATATGAAGATTTCATAGCAGGGCATAGTCTATTTATTAGATTTGTAACTGCAATGTATTGTAATATTAATATAAGAAAATGGGAGTATATATATAGAGCTAAAACAAAGATAAATTTAGTTAAAGCTAAGTTTACTGATAAGCTTACAGAAATTGAATCTTATAGAGACAGAAATATCGGCAGCAGTAGATATAACTATTTTGATAAAACTAAACATTTTCTAGATAATGCTAAAGAACAGAAACTGTTTAACGATAAGATGAAAGACATGGTTGATGATATAGATAAATTTATCGAAGATAATATTTATGTATCTACATTATCAAGAGCTATTGCATATGGAGGAACTGTCAACTATCAATTACTAGATTGTATGGCTCAGTTATTCAGATGTAATGGAGTTGGATGGAATGCAAGTTATGTATTTCTAAAAGATAAAGTAAAAGAAGAAGAAGTATGAAATCAACAAGAGTAAAAGTCGAAGAATGGATAGTGTTAGACCAATCAGAAGGTAAGACAAACACAACTACAGGTGTAATATGTTCAAATGCTATAGTTCATAAAGTTAAAGGTTATGAGAATGAGTACAACAAATATATTAAAGTTAAGCTTGATTGTGGTAACACATTATCATTTAACTGTAACGAATTAAAACATATTTAATTATGTTTACAGTAAAAGAAAATGAGTAGTAGTGGGGGAGATTATTTGTTAGTCTCCCTTATTTTTTGTATATTAATTAATAAATAAAAACAATTAAAAATGAGTAAATTTCTAAGTTTAGAATGGTTCAAGAACAGAGTGGATCATTCAATTGAAAAAGTTATCGAGAAGAAACTTGATAAACTAGTTGAAGAGGTAGACAACGATGGTTCTCCTCAAACAAAACCATACAACAGCATTAAGCTAGTAAACGATGTACTAACTATTGTGCTGTCTGATGATTCTATAATATCTAAGGTGAATGCCACTGAAGATGATTATCATGCTGCAGAGTCAGCTACTACTATTGGAGAACTATATGTAATTGTTAGTGATCCTAATGTTGTTTCTGAGATTGCAGAGAAAGATAGATCAGAAAGAAGAATAAAGGCTCTTAAAAAGGGCCTTGTTAGTCTAGAAGAGAGTGGTGAGTTTGTACTTGATGGAGATTCAGTATATTTTAAAGGTATATCTAGATCTCTACCGCAGCTATTAGTTGAAGAACTAATTAATGAGGTGAGTCGTGCTGAAGCTTTAGGTATTCCATTAAATGATTATGATGGATATCAGTCTCTTAAACGTTTCTTTATGTGGTGTGCACTTAATCCAAGAGCTGAGGTGGCACATGAACTGTATAGATTCTTGAAAGAGAACAGTTTTCGTATTACTAAACAGGGATTCTTTGTAGCACTACGTAATGTTGTTACACTACATGGATCTCCAGAGCTTGTACACTTTATATCTAATACATATAACAAAGTGAAAGCTGTTTGGAAGAAGAGTCCAGATGACTACACTGTATTCTTACAAGATGGTGAGTACAAGATTGTACACACAGACAGACTGTATAATGAAGAAACTCATACTACTACAGTGTGTCCAGATTGCAATGGAGAAGGTGGTTATTATGATGATGGTGACTGTTATGAAGATGAGGATGAGTGGAACGAAGGACATTGGGTAGAATGTGATACATGTGATGGTACAGGAGAAGTGGAACCTTATGAGTATACAACTTCTGTAAAAGTAGATCATGGAGAGGAGATAGGTAAACTTACAGCTTTATACTTAGATCTACCTAACAGACATGAGAATCGTTTTACAGATGATTGGACTAAAACATTTGACATACGTATTGGTAAAGTGGTGAACATGCCACAAGAAGATTGTAACTGGTCAACACAAGATTGTGCTGCAGCTGGTTTACATTTTACTTCTGACCAGATACATTATGTAGGATGTGGTGATCAGTCTGTTCTTGTTCTTATCAATCCTATGAAGGTTGTTGGTATTGGTGCACACAAAGGTAGATGTTATGAGTATTTACCAATTATGACTGTACCAAGAGAGGAAGCTACAGAGATACTTCATGACAATCAGTTTGATACTCTTCAATTAGATGAAGTGTATGCTGTACGTGAACTTGATGACTTGCAAGCCAAAGTGAAAGAAGGTTTTGCTAAGGAGTCTAATAAGTATGAGTTTAGCTTACCAAATATATCTTCTATAGATGTGCGTAATATTGTTGGAAGTCTTGAAGAGATGAAAGCTGAGATTACTGCAAGAGTTAGGATGGTAGATTAATAAATTAGGGGATAACATTTATTTGAATTATATTTGTTATCCCTTTAATTTTAAAATTATGGCAAAGAAACCAAAGAAACCGAGAGTACCTCGCACTAGAAATGCTGGAACAATGACAGAATCAGCATTTTGGTCTATGATTAGAAGTGCACTAAGACAAAAGAGTAGATGGTGGAAACCAATTTCTGAATGTAAAACTCTTGCAAGAAGAGCTTATAAAGGAAAGAATAAAAGACAGAAGTGGGAGTATCAATGCAATAAGTGTAAAAGTTGGTTTAAAAGTGATCAAGTTAATGTTGATCATATTGAACCTGCAGGTAGCTTAAATTGCTCAAATGATCTTCCAGCTTTTGTAGACACTCTATTCTGTGAACAGGAAAACTTACAGGTACTTTGTAAAACATGCCATGATGAGAAAACACAATTGGAACGCAAATTAAAACAATTTAAAAAATAATGAGCGTACAAGAATGGAATTGGATGAATCAATTAAAAAACAAAGAAATGAAACAGTTTAAAACACCTGGCCATTATGAGAATGGTCAAAAGTATGATATTATAGACGTGTGTAATGATTACTCTCTTAATTTTAACAGGGGTAACATTGTAAAATATATAGCTAGAGCAGGTAATAAAGGTATTGAAATAGATGACTTATATAAAGCTTTAGATTATTTACAGAGAGAAATTGAATATGTTAAATCTATAGGAGAGGAGCGTTATGATAAAAGGAGTTAAATCAGAAACTATTCAAGAAGTTGATATAGTTGTAAAGGAAGTTAAGAATTGTCCTCTTAAATATGACAACACAGAAAGAGTATTGATAATAGATGCTGATAGTATTATGTATTTTGCATCACACTTTCCTGAAGACTCTCTGATGGAGTTTCCAACAGAAGAAGAAAGAATAGAAGAGGCTAAGTATAGAACTAGAACTAAGCTAGAAGAAATTCACAATAACATAGAAGAGTTTTATAATATACAAGAAACTTTTATATTTGTAAGAGGTCGTGGTAACTTTAGATATAAACTTTATCCTAACTATAAGTCTAATAGAAAGCAAAAGAATGATCTTATACCAATAATATCATTTTATATGTTAAATGAATTACATGCTATACCTTCTATAGGAGCTGAAGCTGATGATTATGTATATGATGCCTATTTATTAAGTGGAGGTAATTGTGTTGTTGCAGCTATAGATAAAGATGTATTTTACAATTGTCCTGATGTACCATTCTATAATTATAGAAGTCATGGAGATACTCTAGGAGAGTTTAAATCTATTTCTAAAGAAGAAAGCAGACTAGCTATAGCTTCTCAAGTGGTAATAGGTGATAGTGGTGATGGTATACCTGGAGCTTACAGAGTTGGTAAAGCATGGTGTAGAGATAACATGCACCTAGGTATGACAGATTATCAATTTACTAAAGCTATATTTAAAGCGTATCTAAAAGCAAGCGGTGGTAATGGTCAGATAGCTAAAGAACAGGCTAGATTAAATTACAGTGTATTAAAACTATACACACAGGATGAACTTAAAACAATTAATAAACGCTAATGAAAAAAACGATAACTAGTATCTTTATGGTTCCAACTTTAAAGATACCTAAAGACGAGCTTCGTAATAATGGGTTCTTAAATGCTTACGTTGAAGACTCTAGTAAAGATATACAGTACTCAGATTCTGTATATCTTTTGTTCTTACCTGAAGACATACCTAAGTTTAGGGAGTTTCTAGACGATGAGTACGAAAGAACTACAGCTATCATTGAAGACTATGACTATCCTGATGGATATGTAGTAGTAGTGTATAAACTTAATATGAAATGGGAGATAAACTTTGATCTAATCAGGCAAGGTAGATATTCTGAAACAACTGATAATTTTCAAAAGTTATTCAGAAAAGTTATAAAGATTAAGAAGAACGGACTACACAAAGACGAACTATCACTACAGTATAGAATATTTAATAAAACTGAAGATATGATTGAATATTGGCAGGATAAATTAGGTGTAGAGTGGAATAGTGACTATGAAGTGTGGGATGGATTCAATATAGAAAACGAAATATTAGAAATAGAATCAATATTAAAAACTAAAGTAACATGAAAACAATTGAATTATTAAAACAAAATATAAATGCAGCACTACATATAAAAACTTGGTACGTAGATAAACTTACAGAAAGTTTAAAAGATTTCAATGAAGATGCTGAATTCAAAAGAATGATAGCTGAGAAAAAGATAAGTGATAAAGACATTACAAAAATAGTTGAAAGATCTCCTAGAAGTCTTTTAGATATGTTTGATGAAAGTAAAATATTTGTAAGTATCACTGCAGAACATAAAGCTTTTACAGCAACAGTAAGTTGTCCAAACTCAGATGCTGCAACTTTTATAGGACCACTTGATGATAGATCTAAAATTGATAAAGCTACTACTAGAGAAGCAATAGTAATGCTTGAAGCTTTACTTACACCTGATACTGAAGAAGTTACAGAGGAACAAAAAAAAGAAGATAAATCATGAGAACAATTGGAAAAATTATATTAGATTTGCTATCCGATAATCAAATATCAGCTGCAGAAGCTGAAGTACTAATCACTAGCCTTTCAGAGAATAACAGACCCTCAGGTTTTCAACCTAAGAGGATTGTTGGCCCCTATTGGTTTCAAACAACAACTTAGATATGAGAACAGCTGAAGAATTTAATAACACCTATGAATTAATTTGTGAAGGTGGGGGACTTGTAATAGATGTACCTGCAGTGGTTCAATTCTTAAATGTAGCATTTGCTGACTTTATAAAAATTGATGGTTTTAGATATACACAAGTATCTACTGTTCGTGGTATTCCTAGAGTGGACACTAATTTAACAGACATTATACCTTATGTAGGTCATGTTATACATTCAGAATTAGAGGATAAAATATCTTTGATTCTAAAAGTAGAGTTTGAAGTGGAGGAAAGATTGAGATCGATAAACTTAGATAAAAACGGTAAACCCTTAGAAATATGAATAAAGACATCTTTAAAGGTAGAGTGAATATACTACCTTATGAATACCCACAGTTATTAGAATACAAAGACGCTATCAGACATTCCTATTGGATAGACACAGAATTTAATTTTACAGAAGACATACAAGATTTTAAAGTGGTAATCTCTGCCAAAGAGCGTGATGTCATTAAAAAGACAATGCTTGCAATTGCACAGATAGAAGTCAATGTAAAAACATTCTGGGCTGATATGTATAAGCGTATGCCTATTACAGAAGTGGGTGATGTGGGTATGACGTTTGCAGAATCAGAAGTGAGACATAAAGATGCATATGCTAGACTCTTAAGAATATTAGGACTTGAGAAAGAGTTTCAGAAAGTTATAGAAGTGCCTGCAATAGAAGGTAGACTTAAGTACTTAAAGAAATACCTGGACGGTACACGCTCTAGAGATAATAAAATGTATACTAAGTCTGTACTATTATTCTCTCTATTTATAGAGCACGTAAGTCTGTTTAGTCAGTTCTTAATTATGATGAGTTTTAACAAAGAAAAGAATGTACTTAAAGGTATATCTAATGTTGTTGAGGCTACTAGTAAAGAAGAAGAGATACACGGTAACTTTGGTGCTGAGATTATTAACATCATTAAGAAAGAGAATCCTGAATGGTTTGATAATAATTTTGAGGAGCTCATTTACTCTGCATGTAGAAAAGCCTACAGCGCTGAGTGTAAAATACTAGACTGGATCTTTGAAAAAGGAGAACTTAGCTTCCTACCTAAAGAAACAATACAGCATTTTATAAAGAATAGATTCAATAACTCTCTAGAGAAGATAGGTATGAAGTCTATATTTAATGTAAATAAGGAAAGGCTAGCTTCAACTAAGTGGTTTGATATAGAGATAACAGGTACAAAAGAAGGAGACTTCTTTTACAAGAAAAGTGTAGACTATAATAAGAAAAGCAAGAGCATCACTGAAGATGACTTGTTTTAAAAAATAAATAAGATATGGATTATAAAAGATATTACTGGCTCAACGAGGACAGTAGAAAGTTTTTGTCCAGAGGATACTTAGATGAGGAGCCTGAACAAAGAATAAGAGACATAGCAAACATTGCTGAGAAGTATTTGAACATAAAAGATTTTGCACATAAGTTTGAAGACTATATGGCAAAAGGATACTACAGCTTATCAACTCCTGTGTGGATCAACTTTGGTAAATCAAAAGGTTTACCTATTAGTTGTTATGGATCTAATGTGGATGACACACTAGATAGTATACTAAATGCAGGACGTGAGATAGGAATGATGTCAAAATATGGAGGAGGTACAAGCGCCTACCTTGGAAACATAAGACCTAGAGGATCAGGTATTAGTACAGGAGGTCAAGCAGATGGACCTATTCATTATGCTAGAATGTATGACACTGTAGTAGATGTATGTAAACAATCTGCTGCTAGACGTGGGGCTTGTGCAGTGTATCTACCTGTAGAGCACGATGACATACATGAGTTTCTAGATATAGGTACAGAGGGTAACCCTATTCAGAATTTACAATATGGTATTACAGTTAGTGATGCTTGGATTGAAGAAATGAAAAAGGGAGATAAAGATAAGCGTAAGATATGGGCTAAGATTATACAAAGACGTAATGAGTTTGGATTTCCATACATTATGTTCTCTGATAATTCTAATAAGAATACACCTTATGAAGAGTTAGGATATAAGATAACAGCTTCTAATCTTTGCTCAGAAATACAATTACCTACAGATAGCTTTCATAGTTTTGTTTGCTGTCTAGGATCTATAAATCTTTTACATTGGGATGAGATTAAGAAGACAGATGCTATAGAAACTTATGTATTGTTTCTAAATGCTGTAATGAATGAGTTTATACAAAAAGCAGAGCACTTACCAGGAATGCGAAGAGCTTTTAAGTTTGCAAAAGAACACAGAGCTATAGGCCTAGGAGTGTTAGGTTATCATTCTTTGTTTCAGTCAAAGCTTATTGAGTTTGAATCTTTAGAAGCTAAGCAAATCAACCATGATGTATTCTCTACATTGAAAGAAAGAAGTGAGGAAGCATCTAAATGGTTACATGAAGCTAAAGGTTATTCATGTATTAGAGAAGGATATGCTAATACAACTCTTATGGCTATAGCTCCTACAAAATCTAGTAGTTTTATACACGGTGCTGTATCTATGGGTATAGAACCTATCAAGTCTAACTACTTCATAAAGGATCTTGCTAAGTCTAAGACTGTTTATAAGAATCCTTTCTTGGAATGTGAACTAGAAAAGTATGAACTCAACAATGATAAAACATGGGACTCTATTCTTAAGAAAGATGGTTCAGTGCAGCACCTAAAGTTTCCAACTAAAGCAGTGTTTAAATCTTTTATAGAGATTAGTCCTAAAGAGATTGTACTGCAAGCAGCTCAGAGACAGAAGTTTATTGATCAGTCTCAAAGTTTGAACTTAATGATACATCCTAGTGTAAAAGCTAAAGATATCAATAAGCTTTATCTTTATGCTCATGAGGAAGGAGTTAAGACTTTATACTATCAGTTTAGCCAGAGCTCAGCTCAAGCATTTGCAAGGAACATTCTTGATTGTGCTAGCTGTGAAGGATAACTAAACTAATTATAAAAATGTAAGAAATGTTTAACTTAGGTTTTTTTATCTCTTATACATTTCTTACATTTGACGTATGAAAGTAGATATTAAAAATGGGGACTACTATGTAGAGAATGGTAGAGTTCATTTTAAAGAAGAATATCTGCTTAAAAAGAGACAATGCTGTGGTGTAAAATGCATACATTGTCCTTATAGTGAAAGAATAAAAGGAAACACCGTCCTTAAAAAGGTGACTTGAATTAAAATTTTCTGTTCTGTTTTTTAATTGTGAAGAAGGGCCTTGGAGTAATCTAAGGCTTTTTTTTGCTTGTAAAATAGAGTGGAATTTTGTATATTTGAACATAATTAAAAACAATTAAATATGGCAAAAAAGCTAAAAGAAACAGGGAATAAGTTCCAGGATGCGCTGGAAAAATTGAACAAGCAATACGGTCAGGGTACTGTACTAGCTTTAAACAGTAAAACAGGAGGGGACTATGATCTTATAAGTACAGGATCAATAGGTTTCGATTACATCACCTTAGGGATAGGTGGTTTTGCAAAAGGTAAAATGTACGAGCTTATGGGCTGGGAGGGTACAGGTAAGTCTACTATATGTGGACATGCTGTAGCCAGTGCTCAAGCTAAAGGAGGTAAGGTGGTTTATATTGATGGTGAGCATGCTGTTGATAAGAATTACTTTGAAGCTCTAGGTGTTGATACAGGTAGCATGTTGATTGCACAGCCATCATCTGGAGAAGAAGGTTTTAACATTGCTGTAGAACTAATGTCTTCTGGAGAAGTAGATCTTATTATTATAGATTCAGACTCATCATTAATACCTAAAGCAGTATTAGATGGTGATGTGGGAGATCATGCAATTGGTAAGAAAGCTAGACTGAACAGTAGCGCTTATCCAAAACTAAAGTCTATTGCACACAACACAAACACATGTCTTATTGTAATATCTCAATATAGAGAAAAGATTGGTGTTATGTTTGGTAATCCTACAACCACACAAGGTGGACATGCACTAAAGTTTTATTCTGATGTAAGAATAGAAGTTAGTAGATCATTAGCAAAAGATGGTCAAGATGTGTACGGTAACATTACTAAAGTTAGATGTACCAAGAACAAGATGACACCTCCATATCAGAAGCATCAATTTGATATTGTTTATGGTATAGGTATTGATAGAGTGGGAGAAGCATTACAACTGCTGCATGATTTTGAATTAGGACGTAAGTATGGTAAGACATATACATTTGATGGGGTTAAGTATGACTTAGAAGAATTTAAGCAAATGGTATTAGAAGATGTAAACTTCTTTGAGACAATAAAGTCTACATTAGTTTCTGCTATACGTGGTGAAGATGATAAGTTTGAAGAGGTTAAAGAGCCAGCTGTAGACTATGAAGCTGCAAAAGATGTGAAAGTTAATTCACCTGAAACTTTATCACCTGACTTATTTGATACTACTGATTTATGAAATGTTTAGTGTGTGGAAAGAACTCAGATTCTGAGTATTGCTTCCAACATAAACCTAGAAAACAACTAGCTACAAATAAAGGATTTAATAAGCCAACACTAACTAAGAAATTAAAGGTTAGTGTTGGTAAATCCAAACCAAACACAGATCATTTACTGTTCAAAGCCATTTGGAAAAAGAGACCACATAATTCAGAGTTAAGTGGTAAGTATTTAGGCAAAGAAGCATTTAGTACATACTTTCATCATATACTTCCTAAAAATAAATATCCTGAAATTAGGATGGATGAGGAAAATATTATACTTTTGACAGTTGACGAACATGCTAACGTAGAGGCAGATATCTATAGGTATGATGAGATCAATAAACGAAGGAATCATTTATTAAAAAAATATAATCTGTCATGATTGAAGTATTAAAATTCAGCGCTACTTGGTGTGGACCTTGTAGAGTGTTAGCTAGTAATTTAGCAGGTGTCTCAGGTATAACTAACATAGATATCGATAAAGATATGGAGTTAGCTAAAGAGCACAGCGTTAGAAGTGTCCCATCAATGATATTTAAAGTTGATGGAAAAGAAGTACATCGAAAAGTTGGTGTAATTTCTAAAGATCAGTATGATAGTTTATTAATAGAACTAGGTAATGATTTAAAATGGAGTAAACAATAAATAAACAATATGAAAAACCAATTTTATTACACAAGAAAAGAAGCTATTGATGGTACGGACCCTGTAGAGTATGCAGAGTTTTTAGATAGCATTAACTTAAACAAAGTTATTAGAAGTGTACAAACAGCTGGTGACACTGTAGTGGTGTTATTAGATGACATGCATGAGCGTGTTACAGAAGTGCCTAATATCAATCATAAGACTAATAAGGTGATTGGTACCAAAAAGAAAGTGGAAGTTTATCAAACAGAAGCTTACCTACATGGAGAAGATATAGAAAGATTTAGAAAACTATCAAACATTGAATAAAATGGCAAAAAAACCTTACAAAGAATTACTAGGAAACAGAATATATGTAAATGTTCCTAAAAAAGATGAGAGCAAAATTATAGTTGACGAGAATACTAAAGAAGCTCTACAAAGAGAAATGCTAAAGAAGATGTCTAAACTTAAAGTTTATGATGTTGGAGATATAGTAAAGAATGTAAAAGTGGGAGATACAGTACTAGTAGATCCAGGAAAGTTAAAAGATGCAATGGTTATCCCTTTATCTGATGACAAAGATGTACTACTAGTATCTCCGTTTGATATATTACATGTTTGGTAAAGATTATATAATACCATCATTAGGAGGCAGACTAGGTAATCAAATGTTTATGATTGCTCATGCTTATGCACAATCTCGTAAGCAAAACAGAGAGCTTAAAATTAGTAGACACAACTTACGGTACGAAGATAACAAGTATGATGAAAATATTTTCAGAAAGTTTCAGTTTATACCAAACTTTGAAGCTAGAGATAAGACAGCTATAGTGTATAATGGATACTTTCAAAGTGAAAAATATTTTGAAGAGTACAGTGATGAAATAGTAGAAAAATATTCACCTTCTTCTTCATTTATTTCTACAGTAGAAGAAGCACTTCCTATTATAGCTAATAAAGAAAAAACTGTTACAGTTGTAAACATTAGAAGAGGAGACTACCTTACATATCCTAATCATCATCCTACTGTTTCAGAAGATTATATTTATTCTGGTTTAAGTTTGATTCCTGATACTGATCATATACTTGTTGCCAGTGATGACTTAGAGTGGTGTAAAGAAAAACTAAAGTTTGACAAACCAGTCACCTATCTCCAAGGGTGGAAAGCTCATGAACAATTATGGATAATGTCTATGTGTAATCATTTTGTAATATCTAACTCATCGTTTAGTTGGTGGGCAGCTTATCTTTCAAGACATCCTAAAAAAATAGTTGTTGCTCCAGAAACATGGTTTGGACCTGAGGGTCCTAGTAAGTGGAGTGATATGTATTGTAAAGGATGGACAGTATTACCAACTTATTTTAATAACGGACTAATACTACCAACGTGATATCAGTTTTAACACTTACATATAAAAGACATCACTTATTAGAAGAAGCTATTGAGTCTTTTTTAAGACAAGAACTGCCTCCACAATGTGAGATGGTTATAATAAATGATAATGCAGAAGTTGATTATAAATTAGATCACCCTAATGTAAGAATTATAAATCATAAAGAAAGATTTTCATCTATATCAGCTAAGATAGAGTGGGGATATAAGCAATGTAAGTATAATTACATATATAGATTAGATGATGATGACTTACTTGCACCATGGGCTCTTGCAAACACTACTAAAGACATATTAGAGAATCCTGGATATGATATCTACAGAAGTGATGGTATGTGGTTCTTTCAAAACAATAAGTACATGGGTGAAAGTAGTAACGTTAACAATGGTAATGTTTATACTAAAATATTTCTAGATAGAATAGAGTTCCCAGCAACTAGTTTTGGTGAAGATGCTACAATCACACACTATAGTGGTGGTAGAATATATCAATCTAAACTACCCTACACTATGATATATAGATGGGGAATGAATACATTACATGTATCTGGTCTGGGAGAAATGTCAAGTGAAGATATTAATGAAAAAGCTGATAAAATATTAAACAACTATACATCAAAAGGAATAGTTCAGCTAGAACCCAAGTTTTTAAATGACTACTATACAGACATAAAAAAAAGCCCCAATTAAGGGGCTTATATTATTTACATCCGTATTTACACTTCTTCTTTTTCATCTTAGATCCAGACTTAGCTTTTGTTACAGCTTTACCTTTCTTAGCATATCCCATTTTATTACGAACAGCTGTAGGTAGTTTCTTAAGACCTTTTTGTGAAGGTTTAGGTGTCTTTAATCCAGCTTTAGCTTTTTTAGCTTTTTTAGGTTTCTTCTTCATTTTTTCCAATTCCAATTTTTCCATTGCTTTTTCTCCAGCAGATTGTAGCCTTTTGATAATCCGTTTTTTAGAAGTTGTTGTATCTCTTTTTACAACCTTCGAACCTCTTTGAGCTTTTTTCATTTTACCTTTAGGGGGAGCCATAGAAGCAGCTTTGCCACCATAGGTCATCTTTTTAGCTTTCATTCCTGATTTGGCCTTTTTCATTTTAGTTCCAGACATAGCTTTTTTCTTTTTAACTCCGCCTGCTTTGTATTTACGCATCATGATTGTATAGTTTGAGGGTTAACATTTCCATCTTCTTCTAGCCTGCCTGATTCTAGAATTAGGATTATTCCTAGTCTTAGCAGAGCTACGTTTTAACTGTCCCAAACTCCTAGCGCAATAAGACTTACGTCTCTTTGCAGCTTTAGATCCCTTTTTCACTTTACCTGTCACAGCAGTCTTTAACTTACTGCCAGGATTTTTCTTTCTATAGGCTTTTACACCTTTCTTAGTCATACCAGCACCCTTCTTGGTAGCTCTGTAATTAGCAGATTTACCTTTTGTGGTTTTTCTGATAGCTTTTTCTTTTCTTTTGGCCATGGGTTACTTTTTCTTTTTAGTAGACTTCTTACGCTTTCTAAGCGCACTAGTCCTCCTACCCATGCCCACTTTCTTTTTTTCAGCAACAACAGCAGCTTTACGTTTACCAACACCTTTCCATGTTACAGGTGTTTTCTTACTAACTTTTTTACTAGGACGACATTTCTTCACGCTTTTATTCTTGGAAGATCCACAAGGATTACCCTTTTCATCTTTCCATTTCTCTTTAAACCAACGTTTAAGAGCAGCGCCTTTCTTTGTTTTCCTAACTGCCATTTACATTATTATTGCAGAAACCCATAAAGATACTGCTGTTATTAAAACCATTTGAATAATAAAGAATACTACCTTTTTCATTTCTTATTAATATTACACCAACCTAAACATATTTTTTTAAAGGTGATATAATATATTATTTTACATATTAGATTTTTCATTTCTTTCAACCTCTACGTTTTCTACATTTTGCAATTGCACCACTGGCATAAGCAGAGGGGAATACCTTATACTGTCTTTTTATCTTATGATAACAAGCATCGTGATTAGGTTTTGAAGATTTACTACCTTTTTTAGCTTTAGGCACTCTCTTCTTTGCCACTGTTTTACCAGCAGTTACTTTTTTTCTCCCTCTTACTTTAGATTTTTTTCTTACAGCCATTTATGTTTTTAAATTATTTTACAGGAGTCATTGATATAGGAGGTACTTCAGCTGGTGCTTCAGCTTCTACTACCACATCATTTTTAACTCCTTCTTCCATAAGTCTTTCGATTATATCATTAGCTCTAGTCATCAATTGATATCTACCAGCTTCTTCTGTACCTAAAAAGGTTCTAATCGTATTAAGAATTAATCCGAAGTCTTGTCCTGATAGTTCAAATTTAGAGTCAGGTCCCCATGTGTAACGTTTGTTTGGATCGTACTGTGCCATAGTTTATTTAATTTTTGGTTTATAAAATTCTATCAAAGATATAAAATCCTTGTTATGTATCCAAATTTATCTTAAAAACAATAGTACCTGTAGTCTTAATGCTTTTAGATATATCTAAATGGATGTTAAACATTGTATGCAGTTTGATAATTTCTTCTAGTAGCATATTATTGTATTTAGGTACACTAGGTGCCAGTCTAAATATATAAGAGCTTTTCATTTTTGTTATCTGTAAACTAGAATATTCATCAACAGAATCTATCACACCTTCTAAGTGTGCAAAATATGCTTTTTCATTTTCTAGTTGAACTTCAGGGAAAAACTTCCTGCTTATTTGCATTAATGTTTAGTTTGATATATAAACCCAGGGACATGAGTCCCTGAGATATATAATTTGTTAGTCACTAGTTGTTGTTGTAGTTGTTGTTCCACTTCTAGTGGTTGTTGTTGTAGTTGTTGGATTACAACATTCGTATGCTGTAATTTCTTTCCAGTTTCCTACCTTAGGTTTCTTCCTGCGTAATACAAGAGAACCTGCTACTACTCTGCCAGATCCATCGAATCTAACAAAAGCTTTTAATTCACGTCTATTTGAAGATGCTTTGCTTCCCATTTGTTTAAGTTTAAAGGGTTAGTAATTAGGGGTTAGGTTAAAATTGAGAAACTAATTTCTTAAATTTCTCTGAGTTTTTGGTATTTATTAATTCTTCTATATAAATTTTTGTTATAGATTTATCATCTACATAATCATAGTTATGATTAAAAGGGTTACTGTTTATAAAATTCCCTTTATAGAATTTATCTTTACTGTCTGATGTTACTCCAGCCATGTGTAAGATTTTATTAGTTTGCCACATCTCTATAGGATCTGTAGCCCATCTGAAATCTAATTCTTTAACAATTTCAGTTTCAATATTTCTTTTCCAAAGTATCCACAATACGCACCACATCTCTGAGGTCCATGCTTGTATTGTAGGTTCGTAATCATTATATGTTATATGAGTTCTCATAATGTCATATAATCTAGGTGACTGTATTTCAACTTCTTTGAAGTAGTCAATTAGAATGTTGTGAGGTATACCTTTATAATATAACTGGGCGCCTCCTGATTCATCATTCTTTTCTACTATAGTGTCAAATGAAACACCAATGTAAGCACACATAGATTTTATTATCTCATCACCTTTAGTCTTTAGATATTGATAACCTAAATATCCTTTAGTATCACTACAGTAAACTACATTATCTTTTGTAAACAAGCTAAAGTCAACAGCTTCCCTAAATATAACATCTGAATCTATTAAAAACAAGTCTTGATCTTTAGTATCTTGTTCTAAATACTTGACAACTCCATGTATTTTTAATGTAGGGATGTAATGTTTCTGTAGTCTAGTATCTTTAAATATAAATACATTTTCAGGATATGCCTCTTTAAATTTATTTATAAATTCTGATGGCTTTTCACCATCTCTATGTAAAAATACTGCACGGTGATTGTCTAATAAGCCTAGCTTTTCTAGATTATAGAACTGTACTAAATTTTGCCAGTGAAAATATGGATCATCTGGTTGTGAACAAATACTGATCATAAATATGTAGTTATTGGTTTTTTAATTAATTACGGTGTAGCTGTTGTTGTTGTTTCAGTTATTATTGGTGTTTGAGTTGTTGTTGTAGTTACACAACACTTACCTGAAACCTGAATAAGTCTCTCTAATTGCTTAGAAATGTTCCAAAGAAGTTTATTAGTTTCATTCCATCCAACTTGTTTACTTGGTATTGCCATTTTGTTTTGTATTAATTGTTACTATGTAACAAATTTATGAATATTCCTAGTATTATTTAAGTTCTGTACAAAATTAAAATAACTAGTTTAATTAGCTTCATCTAACTTATTTAATTAGAATATTTTGTATTGAACTAAAAAGCTAAATCCACTGGGATTATTAGGTTGTATATAATATCTAGCGCCTATTACAATCTTACGTATAATTACATCTGCTTGAGCATATAACATAGGTGCTTCTATACCTTGAGTAAAGGTTTGCACTCCAACAAATCCATTGAACCTAATAGGTTTCTTTTTGTTTATTATAGATTCTTGTACATCTATATAATCTTGTTGTGTGCTTATGATAGAGTCTTTAGTACTTAGTCTAGCATATAATAACTCTTCCTTTTTAGTTAGTATCTCTATTCGTTGTTCAAGTTCAGCATACAATATTTTTAAATTATCGTATTTAATTAAGTCTTTAACAACTTCTCTAGCTTGATCTTCAGATAGTATAACTACAGGTTTACTAGTATCTATCTGTGAAAAACTGCTGAAGCTTACTAACAGGCATACTATCAACCACTTTAACTTGTACATACTCTTTTTCTTTAATCACTCTTATCTTTTCAATCACTTCTTTATCAAGAGTGGAAAGACTATCAATACTATATTTAAGTTTTAGATCATTAGCTTTGTAGTAATCTAACTTTTCTTGAAGCTCATCTAATTGTATTTCGTATTGAGCAATTGATTCATCACTTTTTATCTGCATAAAGATAAGAAGAAATATAATAGCTAATGAGAACCATTGATTTTTAAAAAAGTTAATCATCTTTATGAAAGTCTATTATATCTTTGTATTCTTTATACACTGAGAAACTTGGACAAGCTTTACGAGCAAACTCATTATGACCATGTAATGTTGCACCATCATAACAACCCATAAGCTCCATTAGAAGTCTCCATAAAGCTTCTTTCTGCTCAGGTGTTCTTGTGTCTTCAGGAGGCCACTTTCCTCTCTTATTCTTTATATCAGAAAGTCCTCCAATATAACAAACACCTATACTATTTTTATTGTGTCCTCTAACATGTGCCCCTGGAATCTCAACAGGTCTACCATTATGTATAGTTCCATCTAGATATACTATATAATGATATCCTATATCTCTCCAACCTCTTCCTTCAACATGCCATCTTCTAATATCATCAACATCAAAATGCTTACCAGCAGGGGTAGCACTACAATGTAATATGATTTTATCTATTCTTCTCATGGTCCTTCTTCAGTAGAATAAGGGTTATATATAGGAGAGTCTGACTTCTTTGCTTTAAATAATTTTTCTACTAGATCTGAAGCACCCTGTATTGATATATACACAGTTGCTATTATTACCCAATCAGAAGAAGTTATAACATCAGAAAATAGACCGAATGAAGCTACTATAAATACAGTGAGCTTTCTACTAATCCACCTTTTTAAAAAGTAATCTATTTTCTCTTTTCTACTCATGCATTTTTATTGAGCCAAGCTTTTACAATGTCCCAATTCTTATGTGCAAATACACCAAAACAAACACCTGCCCATATTTTGTATCCAAATGTCCACAAAACTAAACCTAGTAGTAATCCAAGTGCACCTTCTATTCCGTTTGAAACAATCCAACTTTTTATTAGTGCAATAATGTTCTTTAATTTTTCCATGTTATTTTATTTTAGGGTATATATTTACAAGATATTGAATAATTAAAGCTCCTGCTGTAATCAATCCAATAGTCCAAGAAAACTTCTTTTTAAATTCTTCTTGTTTCTTAACTTGCGCTTCTAATAATTCTATTTTTTTTTTAAGTTCATCAATGTCATTAACAAACCCTCCTGTTTTTGTAAGAGAGTTTCCTAATATGGCATCCACTACTTGTGTTAATTTCGTATCAATAGAGGTCATTTTTTCCTCCATCTCATCTAGACGATGGTCCATATTCTTTAATTCTTGTTTTACTTGTTGTTGATAGGGTGTATGTTCAGCCATGTTTATATAATAAAAATGAATAGCATAATATACTTGACTTAAGAGTGTAGATTTTTAAGTATATATACAAGTGGTGAGTAGTTGTGTAATGTGTACACAGTTGTAATAGACAAATATAATTAAACTTTTCTTAATACCAAATATTTACATTAAATTATTTCTATAATATAGCATAAACTTTTCAATTAATTTACTAAATTTGTATACAAATAAATAATTTATGAAAGTAGAAAAGGCATTTGTTCTATATGCAAACTCTGAATATCTAAGTATTGTAACAATGGCAGTGAAAAGTATTAACTCTGTTAGTGATATTCCTGTTATTGTATATATGATAAACTGTCATTCTCAGGTTCCTGGAGCATCAACAATAACTTTAGAAGTTGATAATATAGATGTTAAAAAAAGTGATTACATAGATAGAAGTGATTCAAACATTTATAGACTTTTAATACAAAGACCTAAGATTATAGAACATGCTTTAGAAAACTATGCAGAAACTGTAGCTTATATAGATTCTGACACTATAGTTACTAAACATATAAACAACATATTTGACTATTACCCTAAAGATTGCACTCATCCATATTTTGTACAAGGTGTATATGATTACTTATTTATAGACGGTAGAGGTGGTGTAGAGACTAGAGATGAAATGCATCTTAGTTTAGAACATGCTGCATGTGAATTGTTTGGTGTAGATCAATCAGTTAGAGATAAGTATAGACAAACAGGATACTTTGTTGCTGGTCAGGAGTCTCGTGACTGGATTAATGAATGGTCATGGATGTGTAATCACCCAAAAGTTATAACTAATCACAGGTTATATGCACCGTATCACGAAGAAACAATAGCAAATGTATTGTTATGGAAGTATAATATACATGAGGGTTTACCGTTAATGTACATAAACTATAGACAAGATACTAATTTAGATGAACTTGAGTTTACAGGTTATATAAATCATGTTTCAGAATGGGTAGCATTACCTGCTTACAGAAATCAACTAATGGCCTTACATGGAGAAAAAGATATTAAAAAAATGGATAACCTTATAAATAAAATTCATAAGAAGATATTGTTTTTAGCACCACATCTATCTACAGGAGGTATGCCTCAGTTCTTATTGAAAAGAATTCAGGCTCTTACTGATTTTACAGTGTATGTAGTTGAGTGGGCTAATTATAGCAATGAGTACACTGTACAAAAAGATCAAATAAAAAAGCTTACTAATAAGTTTTATACACTAGGTGAAGATAAAACAAAGCTTATAAACATTATTAAAGATAATGATATAGATATTGTACACATAGATGAGATGGCTGAACATCTAGGTGATGATGCAGATAAAGTTTTACCATTGCTCTATAGTGAAGATAGAACTTGGAAGATAGTTGAAACATGTCATAATATATCTTTCAACTATGATAATCAAAAAATATACCATCCTGAAGCCTATGCTTTCTGTAGCCCTCATCACCTAGATACTTTCTCAAATACTAACTCTATAGTAGAAGTTATTGAATACCCTATAGAAGAAAAGATATTTGATTGGCAATCTAAACTAAATGCTAAGTATGACTTAGGGTTAGATGTAGACAAGAAACATGTAGTGAATGTAGGACTCTGGACAAAAGGTAAGAACCAAGGTGAAGGTGTAGCTCTTGCAAAGAAGTTTCCTCATGTACAATTTCACTTTGTAGGAAATCAAGCTGGTAACTTTAAAGAATATTGGCAACCTATTATGGAAGACATTCCAGAAAATGTAAAAGTGTGGGGAGAACGTACAGATATAGACAAGTTCCTGCTAGCTGCAGATGTATTTATGTTTAATAGTGTGTGGGAATGTAACCCTTTAGTGTTACGAGAAGCTATATCATATAAGTTACCTATACTTGCAAGAAACCTACCTCAGTATAAAGACATGTTTACAAAGTATATAACAGATCTAAATCCACTAAAGATGAAGAATCAGTTATCACAATTACTAAAAAGCACATCACCCTATAGTCCCCCTACAGACAACACACTTTTTAATTTTAAAAAACAACATACCGATCTTTATACATCCGTGCTAAACTCAAACTATACAAACTATAAAGTGCACCAAAGCTTTATAGATAGTCCTTTCTTAGAAATCAAAGGATCTAGTAAAGAAAAGTTTACAGTGATGATAGAAGATGAAAAGGGCCCAGTGTATAGCTCACAAATTGATGCAAACTGCTGGATAAAACTAAACAGAGAATACTATAGCAAGTGGAAAACTACAGTTAAAATAGGAGAAGAGGTGGTTTATACACATGAATTAAACCTTGAAGGTGAAAGAGTGTACATAGCATTTGAGAGCAGCTCATTAGGAGACTCTATAGCATGGATACCTTACGTATTAGAGTTTCAGAAGAAGCACAATTGTAAGGTGATTGTAAGTACGTTTAAGAACTTTTTATTTGAGGATGTGTATCCTGAACTTGAGTTTGTAAAGCCTGGTGCAGATGTGCCTAACATATATGCAATGTATAATATTGGCTGGTTTTATGATGAAAACAAAGAGCCAGAATTGCCAAATACAATTCCGTTACAAAAAGCCGCTTCCAACATTTTAGGATTAGAACACAGAGAGATAGTACCTAGAGTTAAAAGTGATTGGGGAAATATATGTGGTATGAAAGATAATTACAGTGTTCCAGGTAAGTATGTAACTATAGCTACTAACTCTACAGCTGGTTGTAAGTTTTGGACTAGAGAGGGTTGGCAAGATGTTATAAACTATTTACATGAAAAAGGCTATAAAGTTATTAATACCTCTATAGAAAATAATCCTTTTGATAATTGTGAAAAGATAGTAGATACATCTTTGGAATATACTATTGATTGTATAAGACAGAGTAAATTCTTTATAGGACTATCTAGTGGGCTTAGTTGGTTAGCTTGGGCTATAGGTACACCTGTTGTAATGATATCAAACTTTACAGAAGCTGATCATGAGTTTAGTTGCTATAGAGTTACTGATGAATCTTTATGCCATGGATGTTGGAATAATCCAAATCATAAGTTTGACAAGGGAGATTGGGACTGGTGTCCTGAACATAAAAATACCCCTAGACATTTTGAATGTCATAGAGGTATAAGTTCTGATAAGGTGATTAGTAAAATTCTAACACTCTTGTTAATTTCTAAGAAGTAATATCATCCTAAACTTGCTACTGTTAATACTGTATATATACTTTCCCTTCCGTCTGGTATTGATGTATAATTCAGTGTTATAGTGTCTCCTACTGCATATCCTGAACCTGCTGCTGTTATAGAAGAAACAGATGTAGCTGCGCTAGTTTGACCATCTAAAACTACATTAAAAGTAGCTCCTGACCCAGAGCCGCTAGTGCTTCTTTGAACAGTGGCATAAGTTCCTCCAGAAAATTTTATGAATCCTCCAGTACTTATTGTAACTGATGCAACACCTGAAGCTGCTGTAGTGGTGGTTGTAGTAGTTGTAGGATCAGGAAAAACTTGAAGGTTTTTTACATAAGCCTCATCATAATCTACAGGCTTGTTACCAATTCTTGTACCAAGAGCCACAACTGAATCAGTACTTGCACTATTTTTTATTCGTATAGGCATATTATGAGTAAATTAAATAAACTGTCCCTGCTACTAATAATCCGTTTCCAGCTGCAGTGTTATAATCTGTCTGGTCTATTTGCACAATATTACTAACTGTAGAAGAACCTGAAGGTTCTCCTGTTGTTGTTGATGTTACTCCAGGAAAAGTTATCCATCTAACTGATGATCCAGTTGACTTAAGTATATAATTGCTACTACCTGCAGAACCAGTTTCATCAAGAAGACCAGCATTTAGTTCAATATCATCTTCACACTTAAGTGGAGCTCCAGCTATAATATCACCTCCTGCTTCTACTTGAAATTCTGAGTTATAACCTCCACTACCACCTGCCATGAAACCACCATTAACCTCTAGTTTAGCACTAGGGTTTGTAATTCCTATACCTACATTATTTGAAGCATCTTGATATATAACAGATTCATCTATACCATTTCCAGCATTATTAAATTTAGTTATATACTTAGCTGTTCCTGATAAACTTACAGAGTTCCCACTGGTTCCAGACGTTCCACCTGCACCAGTTACACCAGATGTACCTGCTGTACCACTAGTACCAGCTGTGCCAGCTGTACCACTTGTACCTGAGGTTCCGCTAGTACCTGATGTTCCAGATGTTCCACTAATACCTTGATCACCTTTAGCACCACTGGTACCTGATGTTCCACTATCTCCTGATGTCCCACTTGTTCCTGAGTTTCCACTTGTTCCAGAAGTACCACTTGTACCATTATTACCATTTACACCAGAGGTTCCACTAGTACCTGATGTACCTGAATTACCACTAGTTCCTGAATTACCACTAGTACCACTTGTTCCATTAACACCACTAGTTCCATTAATACCACTAGTTCCTGAGTTACCAGATGTACCAGAAGTTCCACTAGTTCCACTAGTTCCACTGTTTCCACTTGTGCCATCATCACCAGATGTTCCACTTGTCCCACTATTTCCACTAGTTCCAGACGTACCAGAAGTTCCATTATTACCATTGTTACCACTTGTTCCAGAAGTTCCAGTAGTTCCAGATGTGCCACTTGTACCATTCTCTCCTGAAGTTCCACTTGTACCTGAGTTTCCACTAGTACCAGAAGTACCAGATGTACCACTATTACCAGATGTTCCACTATTTCCAGATGTACCTGATGTACCACTATTTCCACTAGTACCATCATTACCAGAGGTTCCTGAAGTACCAGAGTTTCCACTAGTGCCACTAGTTCCTGAAGTACCATTGTTACCATTTACTCCACTTGTGCCAGAGGTTCCACTAGATCCATCTCCTCCAGTAGCTCCATCAAGGTTTATTTCCCATGATGTATAAGTACCTGAGCCAACTGTTCGAGTGGGGCTTCCAAATTGTAATGCTCCTGTTCCAGAGTTATATGATATTATTTCACACTCTTGGTATCTAGTTGCATTATTAGCTATAATTATAGATTGGGCTGTTGTATAAGCAAGTCCTGTATCAACAGTAATTGTTCCACTATTACCTAATGTAAATGATGTACTTGATGTAGTAGCATATTCATCACCTGTATTACCACTTGTTCCTGAAGTACCGCTAGTACCAGTATTCCCAGAAGTACCTGACGTACCACTATTACCACTAGTTCCTGAGGTGCCACTTGTTCCATCATTTCCACTAGATCCACTTGACCCACTAGTACCAGAAGTTCCACTGTTTCCACTTGTTCCGTCCTCTCCTGATGTACCACTAGTACCACTATTTCCACTAGTACCTGATGTTCCAGATGTTCCATTATTTCCATCTTCCCCACTAGTACCAGAATTTCCTGACGTACCACTTGTTCCTGAAGATCCATTGTTTCCATCTTCTCCAGAGGTACCTGATGTGCCGCTATTACCACTAGTTCCAGATGTACCACTAGTGCCATCTTCTCCACTGGTCCCACTAGTACCACTAGTTCCTGATGTTCCGCTGTTTCCAGACGTTCCACTAGTTCCTGATGTTCCACTAGTACCATCTATTCCTGAAGTTCCATTTATACCAGATGTACCATTAATTCCAGATGTTCCACTGGACCCACTACTACCAGAAGTACCTGATGTTCCATTAATTCCAGATGTTCCATCTTCTCCACTAGTACCTGAAGTACCACTGTTTCCAGATGTACCTGAAGTACCACTGCTTCCATCAGCACCACTAGTACCTGTTGTACCACTAGTTCCTGAACTACCTGAGTCTCCACTAGTTCCAGAGGTTCCTGTTGTACCAGATGTTCCTGATGAACCACTAGTTCCTGTAGTTCCTGAAGAGCCTGAAGAACCACTTGTACCAGAAGTTCCATCATTACCATTATTTCCAGAACTACCACTAGTACCACTTGTACCACTTGTACCGTTTAAACCATCGTTACCAGAGCTACCGCTTGTACCAGCTGTACCTGATGTTCCTGTAGTGCCACTAGTACCAGAAGTTCCTGCATCTCCATCAATTCCAGATGTACCACTTGTGCCTGATGTACCACTTGTTGCTGACGTACCAGATGTTCCAGAAGTACCAGATGTTCCATCATCACCATCTAACCCACTGGTTCCTGAAGTTCCACTAGAACCATCATCACCGTCAATAGCAGAAGTACCACTCGTACCAGATGTACCAGATGTTGCTGAGCTACCACTAGTACCTGATGTACCTGCAGTTGCTGATGTACCACTTGTACCAGTAGTACCACTAGTACCTGCTGTAGCGCTTGTACCTGATGTACCACTACTACCGTCTCCACCAGTTGCACCATCTAAGTTTATTTCCCAATCTGTGTAAGTTCCACTACCCACTGTTCTAGTAGGTGCTGCGAAACATAACTCACCTGTACCTGAATTATATGAAGTTACTTCACATTCCTGATAGTTAGTTGAATCATAAGCTATGATTATAGATTGTGCTATAGTGTATGCTAAACCAGTATCAACATCTAAACATCCAGCACTACCTAAAGTAAAGGAATCTGTTGATGTTGTAGCATATATATCTCCTTGTTCTCCTGAGGTTCCAGATGTACCAGAGGTTGCACTTGTACCACTAGTACCACTAGTGCCGCTTGTTCCAGTAGTTCCACTTGTACCTGTAGTTCCAGATGTACCATCATTACCACTTGTTCCAGAAGTCCCAGTTGTACCACTTGTACCACTTGTTCCTGATGAACCGTCTGTTCCTGTTGTACCAGCTGTTCCTGAAGAACCACTTGTACCTGATGTTGCAGACGTACCTGATGTTCCTGATGTACCATCATTTCCAGCTAGACCTGATGTGCCAGATGTACCAGACGTACCATCAGCTCCTGAAGTCCCAGATGTACCTGATGTTCCACTAGTACCAGCTGTTGCTGACGTTCCTGAAGAACCACTAGTTCCATCAATTGCAGATGTACCACTAGTACCTGTTGTACCTGATGTACCACTCGTGCCTGATGTACCAGACGTTGCTGATGTACCAGAAGTTCCTGATGTAGCTGAAGTTCCACTAGACCCACTTGTCCCACTAGTACCACTTGTTCCACTAGTACCGTCTTCCCCTGATGTTCCAGCTGTACCACTTGTACCGCTTGATCCAGTCAAACCACTACTACCAGAAGAACCACTTGATCCTGATGTACCATCTTCTGCACTGGTACCTGATGTACCTGTTGTGCCTGATGTTCCAGAAGTGGCACTAGTACCAGATGTGCCAGAAGTTCCTGATGTACCACTTGTTCCATCTATTGCAGATGTTCCTGCAGTACCACTAGTCCCACTGCTGCCACTTGTACCAGTTGTACCAGAGGTACCTGTTGTACCGCTTGTTCCTGACGTGCCTGATGTACCATCTGAACCTGTTGTACCAGAAGTACCTGAAGTTCCAGAAGAACCATCTCCTCCTGTTGCTCCATCTAAATTAACTTCCCATGAAGTATATGTGCCTGATCCTACAGTTCTTGTAGGTGCTGCAAAGCAAAGCTCTCCAGTTGCACTGTTATATGTTACAACTTCACACTCTTGATAATTACTTGCATCATAGGCTATAATAATTGATTGTGCAGTTGTGTATGCTAATCCTGTATCTACATCAATACATCCTGAGTTACCTAATGTAAATGAGTCTGTAGAGGTTGTAGCATAAAAGTCTCCATCTAATCCACTTGTACCTGATGTACCGCTAGTACCTGTAGTACCTGCAGTTCCACTTGTTCCAGAGGAGCCATCTTGACCTGTTGTTCCTGACGTACCACTGCTTCCACTAGTACCAGTTGTCCCTGAAGTACCACTAGAGCCATCTAATCCTGAAGAACCTGAAGTTCCTGAGGTTCCTGATGTCGCACTTGTACCTGAAGTTCCACTTGTACCAGATGTTCCATCTTCAGCACTCGTTCCACTTGTTCCAGATGTACCAGAACTACCTGAAGTACCACTAGATCCTGAACAAAGTCCATTAACATTTACACTACCTCCATTAGTAACTGTAGGAGTAGCATCTGCACAGACATCTGTAGCTGTTCCTTGTGTAATTGTAACAAATCCACTTGATCCATCACAATAACTTACATCTGCTATACAATCTCCACCTCCAGCTGGACATGTAATGTTATAACTGTTACAAGATAATCCACTAGTCCCACTCGTACCACTAGTACCATCTTGTGCAGATGTACCAGAAGTACCAGACGTACCTGATGTGCCAGTAGAGCCACTTGTTCCACTTGTACCTGCAGTTGCAGAAGTTCCAGAAGTTCCACTAGTTGCAGAAGTTCCAGATGTGCCAGATGTTCCACTGGTACCTGAAGTACCTGAGGTAGATCCTACAGCTACACCAATTTGCATAGTGTTAAATACAACACTAGGTGCTGCAGGGTGTGCGTAAGGAGATGAAGTGCTTGGTTGAGCTATTATGTGTGAAGAGCTATTGCTAGATGCTATGATTAATTCTAAATAATCATTTGCATCTAGGTTTACTAAATATTCTGCATAAGGTAAGTGAATTTCACTGTTAGAAACTACACTAATTAACCTATCTTTTCTTATAAAGTCTGTACCGTTTTTTCTTAGAAAAATATCAACATCAGTTGTACCACCTGATGTTTTCATAACTTGTAAAGAGTATCCTACTTTATATACACCAGCATGTGGATATCTAATTTGCTGATTAAAGTCTAAGACAACACCATTAACAGTTTCTACAGTATTGAATGTGATAGCTGTAGGTGTATTAGCTGCAGACACAAATTGACTTGTGTTATCAGAAAAACTTGCATACCAGTTAGCTATAGCTGCTCCTGAAGAGCCATCTATACCACTTGTTCCTGCAGATCCTGATGTACCTGTTGTCCCAGCTGTACCACTAGTTCCACTGGTCCCACTTGTTCCTGTAGTACCAGACGTACCTGCAGTCCCACTTGAACCACTCGTACCTGTTGTACCAGATGTTGCAGATGTTCCCGACGTACCAGCTGAACCAGAAGTTCCACTAGTTCCAGAACTACCACTAGTACCTGTTGTTCCACTTGTACCTGTAGTTCCGCTTGTGCCACTTGTCCCAGTAGTTCCTGAACTTCCAGAAGTACCTGTTGTACCACTGGTTCCACTTGTACCATGTGATCCATCACCACCTGTAGCACCATCTAAGTTCACTTGCCAGTCACAATAGTTACCACTACCTACAGTACGTGTTGGTGCTGCAAAACATAAAGAACCTGTTGCTGGGTTATAAGATACTACCTCACACTCTTGGTAGTTATTAGCATCGTATGCTATAATAATTGATTGAGCTACTGTGTAAGCTAATCCTGTGTCAACAAATATACAACCTGAAGCACCTAATGTAAAGCAAGTTGTAGAAGTTGTAGCATATTTATCTCCATCTTCTCCTGCTGTACCACTTGTGCCGCTAGTACCACTTGTTCCTGTTGACCCACTTGTACCACTTGTCCCTGTAGTACCACTAGTTCCAGTAGTTCCTGATGAGCCACTTGACCCACCTGTACCAGATGTTCCAGACGTACCACTTGTACCACTAGATCCACTAGATCCACTAGTACCACTTGTCCCAGAAGAGCCAGAAGTACCTGTTGTTCCTGAGGTACCAGTTGTCCCTGAAGTACCTGAAGTACCAGAGAACCCAGACGTGCCAGACGTACCAGAAGTACCACTTGAACCATCAACACCTGCACCTTTACTTAAAGCTTTATTAATTTCTATTAATATCTGCTCAACTGTTTGATTGGTAGTAACATTAATGTATATCAAGTTAGGGCCTTCATAGAAGACACATGCACTACTAAGTCTGATTGGGCAAGGATCTGCCGCACAAATTAAATTACTCATCTGGAAATTATTTTTTAGTGTACTATTTTCAGGAGGTCTCCTGTTCTATATATTGATCCTATTTCTGCTCCAGCAAATATTGCAGCAAGGTTGTTAGAATATTCAGGCACTCCTGCTAAAGGAGCTGAAAGAATTCTAGCATAATCAGAACTAGTTCCAGCAGATTTTGCATAATAAACTAGACTAGTTATACTATCAACATAAAGTTTTCCTACATAAGGTGCAGGAGATTGTGGAGCACCAGACAGTACATCAGGTACACCTGCTCCTGTTAAAGGAACTAGATTATTATTTATATTTCCTAACACTACATCCAAGGAGTCTCCTGGATTAGCTATAATATTAGAAAGATATGCACCATTGTACAAGATACAACTAGCATCTTGATATGTGGCGCAGGTGGGACAAATTTCAGCGATTCTCATAATTTACGAATTTATGTTTTATTTATGTATTTTAAAAATGTTATTAAAAATATGTTACTATAATATAGCGTTTACCTTGCAGTCTTTGATATAGTGATGTCATACTCTTTAGCAAACTCTTCATCAACTGATGCAAGTAAATTAAGTAGAGGGCTACCCATAGGAACCATTTTAATCATGTTCTTAATTGGTTGTGCTTCTTTTCTAACTTGTTCAGGAGTTTTGTCAGGGTTAGATGTATCCATTCCTGTAGTTTCTTTTATAAAGTGGTTGAGCACTCGCATTACATCTGAAAATAAACCTACTGCTGGCAATCCTCCAGTAAATACATCTGTCATTTCTCCTGGATTATAGAAGAACATAACCTCACTTGTAAATTTATCTAATGCTTTTTGAGTATATCTAAATAAGTTTTTACTTGCTCTGTCATCATCATCATCTGGAGCTAGTGCGCCTAGTGCTATATTTGCAGCAATCATACCAACAAGAATACCAAACTCCTTAACTTGTCTATTAATACTAACTCTAACAAGTTCTATAAAATCTTCTTTTGATATACTAGGTGCTTCACCAAAATCTCTAATAAACTTCTTAGTGTATATATCATACAATTGATCTATCACTTTTATTCCTCTTTCATTCATCTTGTGTATAGACCTGATGTTTCTATACATTTTAGATGCGTCTAGTCCTAATACACTTGCAAATAACTTAACCCTACCCACTTCAAATTTTTCTCCTTGAGTCTGACCGTTTTCATCAATTGTTACATTGAATTTATCATTTGATCTTCTAAACCCACCAAAACGTGTATCAACAAGTTTAGGAATCCATCCTTTAAAAACCATAAATGATTTTGTCCAAATGTTCATGTTAGCTCTATATTGATCAAACTCAGTAAGACCTCCAGTAGCAGCTCTTGATATACTTCTAGCTACATTAGTTATACGCATTACCTCCTTAGTATCTTTTAGATCTAATCCTGGAATCTCTAATTTACCATCTACTAATTTCTTTGTAACATTTATTGACTTAGTTTTTTTAAGCTCCTCTATTTCTTTTTTTATTTTAGGCTCAGCAGCATTGTATGCAGCAGATCTTTCACTAGAAGTTCCTGAGGAATATGAAGACTTATATTTATCTCTTACAAAGTCTCTAATGTTTACTATTCTTCCATCTACAACCATTGTGTTATCTAACAGTGCACTAAATATTGATTTTTCTAAAAGCTGTTCAGGTTCTCTAAACATAACAAACAACATGTCACTAAAGTTTGCTCTTGTTAGTCTCTTCATCCCTGCCTTTCTAAGTTTATCATATGTTGGATCATCTTTAAGAGGCATGAATATATCAAGAAGTTGAACAAACATCTCTCGATCATCACCAGTCTTAAATCTATTACCTAGTAATTTAGCTTCATATCTTGCAACTTCTCTAGCATCAAAATATTTACCAGCCAGTGCTGACACTTGTAAGTTACCACCAAAGAAGTTAACTAGACCAGATATTGGATTGAGTCCTAAAGACTTCATTTGAACATATCTATTCAACATGTCCATTGTTTTAGTAAGAGATCCTACAGTAGGTTCTCCTTTTTCAAATACTTCTTTACCACCTATTTTTTTAGATGCAGCATTTACTATATTCTTAACTCCTTTAATAACTGTTGCACCATATGCAACATCTGAATCATCTAAAGCATATCTCTCTCCATACAGAACAGTTCTTATAAATTGATCTAGGATCTCAACATTCTTTTGATTACCTGCTAGAGTTTCTCCACTTATAACATTATTAAACTGACCTGTTCTTAAGTGATCCTTGAAAGTTTGTGTAGTTTTCATTAACAATACTTGATCCTCTATTTCAGATAGGTACTTATATTTATTCATATGCTGAGCATAGATTATCATATTCTTAAATAAATCTAAACTTACCTCTGAATAATCATTAGATCCATCTTCTTTTACAGTAAAATCATTAGTATAATACTTAGGTATACTCTGTTCTATCTCTCCTGAAAGTGGATCAATTTTACCATAACCTATATCATCTTCTCTTTTTTCAAGATTTTTTACAAAGTTTCCTACAGCTTTTAAGTTTGGTCCATCCCAAGCTAAGCTTTCTGCCATACTCTTTCTTATAAAAGGAAGGAAGGTTGATTGAACTTTATTATGTATATAACCTATATCATTAGCTGTAGTGTTTATTTCTGTTATAAGATTGTACAATTCAAATAAATCAGGATCTTTTTGAATCTCAAGATACTCTTTACTTAACCACTGATCTTTTGGATGTCTTTTTATTAAATAATTATTCCAACCATTAAAGTCTTTTCTAGTAATATCCCACTTCTTTTTTTCGTCTTGGATTAATTTATCTCTTCTACTACCTACAGGATAACTTCTATTAATACGTCTTATTCTTTCATCAAGTTTTGACTTAGACTCTTTTAAATATTCTTTTAGGTTTATGTTTTCTGAAAGCCACTGTTTACTTCTAGCGCTCTCTTCTGCATTTCTATCTACACTATCATAAAAGGCTCTCTGATATTTATAGATTAATTTATTTACTAATCCTCCTGCAGTATCTTTTTGATACAGTTTTAAAACTTCTTTACTTGTATCACCACTTTTATCTTGTATCTTTTTTTGAATAGCTACTAATCTATCTACAAGTTCAACAGTATCTCTTTCAGCTTTTTGGGTAGCTTCGTTTGCAACTTTAAATAATATGTCAGTTGATTTTAATCCTAAGTCTGATAATCCTCTAAACCAACTTCCAAGTCCTTTTATAACTCTTTCTGGATTCATTAACCCTGTAACAAGATTACGTTCTCCTATAAACTTCTCTGCAAACTCTCCAGCCATTAATTTAATGTCTGTATTAAGCTCACTGATTTGCTGTTGTTGTTTCTTAATGTCATCCAAGAACTCTTTCTGTGCAGCATTTCCTATATCTGAATCACCTTCTTTATAGATCATCTCACCTATATAGTTTGTAATCTCAGAGAACACTGCTGCTTGTGCAATATACTCTCTTATATCTGCAGAGTATTCAGAGAGTTGAAGGTCTGTTAGATCTTTGTCATCTGCTGGTTTACTTTCATAAAACCCTTTCCATTCTGACATAAGGTTTTCTCCTTCTTTTATCATTACACCTACAGTATCAAGCAAAGGTTTAATGTTTTGTTGACCTTGTAATGATCTTATTGCACCTCTAATGATGTTTAATCTTTTAATCTTAAAGTCAAGATCATCTTCATCTTTTGTATCTTTATTACTAATTTGCTCTACAACTGCATTAAGCTTATTTATAAACAAGTCTAACTTTTTAGAGCCTGTACTTTCAGAAGGAGCTGATACAGGAGTAAGTGTTAAAGATTCTATTTGCTTTGGATTTACACTACCAATTTTTATACCTTTTATTTTTAAAGGACTATTTGGGTCTTGAAAGTTATCTCTCTGTAAATCCATTATAATAGGAACAGCTCTATTCTTATTAACTTTTTTTATGTTGTAGTTGTCTAATAGTATTTCTCTATATCTATTTAGTTGTATACCATATGCTCCTTGTTTAAACCATGCAACATCTTCTGCATCTGGAGCTACATTCATAAACTTCCAATCATATATACTAGCTACACCATCTTCATCTATAATAAGAAGATCAATAGTACCAGCCTCTTTTTCTTTACTATCATAAACTTGAACCTCAGAAAGAACAAGAGGTTTTTTACCATCTTTAGAAAACTCTGCTATAAGGTCTGTGTAATACTTTTCTAACTTTGTATATATTTGATCATCAACTACATTTTCTATAAAAGGTCTTTCTCCAGGAGTAGTTCTTCTTGTGCCATCAGCATTAAAAAATCTAGCATGTATCTCTTCAAAGAATTCATGATATCTAGTACCTAGTATACGCTTAACTTCGTTATCACGTTTCTGTTGATCTGTAAAGTTACTGTTTGGAAACTTTCTTTTATACCATTTCTTTACTCGATCAGTTACTCTATTTTTAACATTCTCAAATTCTCCATTAACTAAAAGCTGGTAGTAACTAGAAGCATTGTTATCATCTGCAAGCACTGGATCTACTTCTTCCTTAGACTCTATCTTTCTTAGATTAGCTTTAGTATCACTTAGTCTTGCTAGAAATTCCTTCTGAGCAACGGTTACTTGAAAGTACATTTCTTCACTAGTTAAATCTAGATAGCTACCTTCAAACTCACCACCCAATACTGTTTCAGCAGTTTTAGAAAACACATCAATGTTTGCTTTCTTGTATTGTCCTCTAAACCAGTCAGTTATCATGTTCCATAATCTTCTGAACATAGAGGCATCTTCTTCCTGTAAGTTAGGTATAAAAGATAAATCAATAGGATCTGCACTATCTAATTGTGCATTTATAACTATTGCAATCATTTTATCTGCAGCCTCTTTCTTTATCTTGCGAATGTTTGGTTTACCATTAGGTAGTTGATATGCTTTAAGGTCCTTGTACTTAGATAAAGTGTCTTTATATATTTTAAACCTATCTATTTTAGATATCATTTCTGTAATGAGCTCTGGGTTCTTCTGTTCAATAATAGCTGTAGCAATATGCACCATCTCTTCTGTAAGAGTGTCTGTATTAAGTTTACCTTCAGACACAGCAATTACACCTGCAGTTAGATCAGCAATAGCATTTACAGAAGACTCGTCTATTGCAGGGTTATCTTTTGCATACTCCTCTAAAGGTTTTATCTGTACACCCATTTTATCAATTACTTGCTTCACCTTATTTAATGTTTCAGGTGAATTCTCAAGTAACTCATTTGCAGGAATCTTACCATCATAGGTATACCAAAGGTAGTATGCTAGGTCTTCCCCCTTACTAGCTACTAGTTCTTTCCATTCTGGTAAATTTATATTAGGACATGTTGCCATTATCTACATTTTATAATTTTAATAATATTACCTATTACTTTCTTAGAATAACCTAATTCTTTTAATAATTCAAAGTTGTTGTCAGATATTACTTCAGGTGTATATTTTTTACCATCAGCTAACATAATTTTTCCATCATTCAGTCTCATAATATACCCTTGACCATCATCTTCTAACGTTGGTATAGTTCTACCATAACTACCTTCCCATACACTTCTTACAACTGCATCACTTGCTTCTGTAGGTTTTATAAAACCGTTGTCTATAACAGAAGGTCTAGCATTAAAGTAGTATTCATTAGCATTAGAAGAATCACCTAGAGCATTTATAGCTTTATATATATAACCTACACGTTCAGTTTTAGGGTTTGTATATGTAAACTTAGAACCATCAGGATTTTTTACAAGTTTAAATAAACCTTTTCTTATATAAGAATAGTCTCCTGCTTTTCTCATTTTAGCTCTTGCTGCTCTACTAATCCTAAGATCACTCCAGTTAAAGACCATGAAGTCATCTCCTGATTTATATGAACCTGCTAATTGCACTACAGTCTGTGGTATCTCTCCTTTTGCCTGTGCTGCAGTTACAGACTTAGGGCGAGCCCAAGCAGCAATTGCTGGGTAAGATGCAGACATTGCATTAGAGTTGGCAGGTGTTATCAAGTATAAATCTTCTGATCTAACAGCATCTGAATCATTCCAACTGTTTCTTTGGAACATATCAGCCTTTTGAAAGTTATCTAAGTTAGGCATATTTTCCAACATTGGTAAAAACTTATCATATACTTTTGATACATCAGCATAAGGTAAATAAGACGTAAAGGATATAGCACTGGTACTTAACCCTGATTGCAATATAGAAAGCTCAACTAAGTCATTATAAAGTTTACCTTCACCTATTTTGATAAGGTAATCTTTAAGTTCTTTAAAAGAAAATATAATAGAGTTAACGTCATAAGCTTTGGTTCCTAAGTTCAATATCTTTAGATTATTAACTTTTCTTCTACCTGTTCCTGCTGGTAGAACTTGCATACTGTCCACAACTAAATTATTTCTCATTTTGTATGCTGGATCTTTTGGATCTTTAGTATTTTTTATCTTATCAAAGATACTCATTATTTGTTGAGCAGTGCTATTGTCAGACAATAAACGTTTTTCAATTTGAACATTTAATCCTCCTGTTTGAACCGCCCAATCAAATAAACTATTTACAGCTTTTCTAGCTACTCTTACAAAGTCTTTATTTGGTAGGTTTGTGTATGGTAGGAGTACAGATTCTAAGACCCTTCTAATGTTTCCTTTATCTGATAGTAAAAAGTTAGATATTCCATCTCTTGTATTACCTTTATTAGATTTAAGAATACCTAATCTTTCTCCAAGCTGTTTAACGTGTCCTTGCTCTAATCTACTCTCAATGTTAGAGAATATACTATTTTTTGCATTTTCATACTCAACTTGTTTTTTAAGTATTAAAAATGGATCGTTAATCACTGCAGTGTCAAAGTTTGTACCAACAGTCACTGTATAATATTGACCAGCCATTCTAGAATACTTTAAGAACTCTGCTAACATTTGAGCTTGTTGCAAGCCAGTTTTTTTATTAAAGTTTTCTACGCCTATATTGTTTTCTAAAGTTGTTGCACTTGGTATGACAAAATTATCTTTTTCTATTCTTGATTGGATAAATCTAATACCAAGAGAGGCTCCAGTATATTTATTTACAACCTCTGCAAAGTAGTCTTCATTATAAATCCAGCGCTTACCATTATTTTCAAGCTTCTTTAAATATGCTTGTATAGCAGGTTGATTTATAAAAAATGCTATTTGATCAATGGGTACTCCAATTGAATTTAAAAACAATACTGTAGAAGCAACTTGAGGAGTGAATCCAAGCTCCATAATCCATGGACCATTTTTACCTGTAATGTCTACATAACCATCCATTAACTGACTGTTTATGTTAGATATTAAGTCTCCATTAGAATTATATCTACCTGACAAACTAGTTGAGCCTTCATATGTATTATAGTTCTCAAATCTAATTTTAGCATCAGATAAGTAAAGGCGGTCCTCTAAAGGTTGCATTCCTATTTTACTGGTGTCAATTGTAACCAATCCTCTTTGGTTTTGAGAGTGTCCTGTTTGACCAACAGCAACTACACCAATAGCTCTTTTTCCTGAAACAAAAGCTTGTCTTAATCTTAACATGAATCTGTTATCAAGCATATTACCTACACTATTATAATCAAACGCTTGTCCTTTTTTCTCAGCTACAAGTTTTGATAATTTTACTAATTGATCTGCTGAGTTAGGTGTAATTAAATTTTCAAAGTTTAATTTGTGTGATGCAAGATTTCTACTAGATTCTGTTAAACCGTTCTCTAAAGATTGTTTATAGAGTCTATCAATTACTGTATCTCTAACTCCTATTTCAGCTAACTCAGTTATAAATGTTAGTAAAGAATCTTCCTGCTCCACTACACCTAGTTGTGCTAGTAAGTCTCCATATTTTTTAACAGTTTCATCACTATTGATTAGTCCCTGAACCTCCCAACTTTTTAATTGACCTAATGCATCTAGTTGTTTTTTCTGAGCAGAGTTAAATAGTTTTCCACTATCAAACATGTCAGCAAACTTTCTCTTAGCATTTGCACCTGTACCATAGAAAGGAACTTCCTTAAGTTGACCTCCTACGTAAAATACATTCTTTAAGTATATAGAGAATTTATCAATATCAAAATCCGATCCTGTCTTCTCTACAATAGCAGCTGGAACAACTATACTATCTCCAAATTCAGCAGGTAATATTTTAGCTACACGAATTACATCAATTGAGTTTTGTGCTTGAGTTGGTGTACGAAAACCAAAAGCTTCTAGAATAGATTGGTTTTCTGTTTTGTTCAAATACTCCATTAATTTAGCGTCAGACATGTTACTCTTAAACCAACGTCCAACCATAACTTCCATTACTCGCTTACCGTCTTCATCTTCATAGAACTTAAGAACATTAGATGTATATCCTTCATTACCATTAATTTTTTTCTTAGCTATACGATTAGATTCAAACAGTGCTGAAGATATCTGCACCTTTTGACCACCAGACACCTGAGGTCTAACTAATTCTTTATTTACAATAGAGTATAATATATTTCTTACTGGTTGGTATGCAGGAGTTGTCTCTAATGATGTTCCAAATTTTTCAAATGCTAAAATAGCATCAGATATATTTTTATTAGTCTCTCTATTAAATATTTCAGATCTAAGAGTCTTTGCTGCTTCTGTACGATCTACAATAGTAAGCACCCCTTCTTTATCAGTAATACCAAGTCTTTTTAATACTTTCTCATAACCTTGTTCTGTATAAGCATTTAATATTTCAGTATTGTTCTCAGCCTCTTTAAATATATCTGATTCCTCTATCTGCTTTTCATAACTTAACTCATTCCATTGTTGTTCTCTAGAACCATCTTCTTCACCAACAGTATATTTAAAATCAATGGGTACACCATTGTCAAACATATCTAGTGTTATAAGTTTAGTAGGCTGTGAACCTCTAGTAACTAAACTTTTATCTTTAGATGGAACTTCAGATTGTATAGCTAGTATAGATAAAGGCACGTTTACTTTGTTTGTGTATTCATCATTATTAAACTCACCCTCCTTATATGTAGGGTGTGCAGGAGTGTTACCTACTTTCTCAGCAGATGCAAACACCATATAATCAACCTTCTCTCTTTGCATTTTATCATACAACTTAACACCATTGTTTGCATTAAGCTCTTTCATTACTCTATAAGAAAGTGGATACAACGCATACTTATGAAGTACTACATTATTAAAGGTTTCGTAACTACCATCTTTACTTAGTCTGTTTCCTGCAACTATTGGCTTAAGTGGAGTAAATGCAGACTTAACTTTTGGATTTCCTTCTTTTAATAATGTTTCTTCTTCTGGGCTACGCTTTATACTCTTATCTCTTTTCTCCCAAGCTATCTCGTATCTGTACTGCTTTTCTTCAGCATCATTCCAGTTATCAGCTTTTATTCTTGTAGCTCTATATGCTGGATAGTATTGTATACCTTGACCATCAGTTTCATCAAATTGTTTATAGTTAGGTAAGTTAATAACTCCCTTTACATCTTCATGAACAACTGTTTCAAAATAATCTTTTGCAAGATTGTAGTAACCTATATCACCCTTTTGATAACCTTCATTCCAAATCTTATTCATTTGAGCTAGAAAAGCTGGTGCTTCACTTACAAGATATTGACGTGGTGACAAGAAGCTTTTTGTACGTTTAAGTTCTTGTGTATATTGGTATGGGTCAGAATATAAAAGTTTATGTAACTCAATAACAGCTATCATGTTATTAATAGTTATCGCTGTTAACTCCCTAACAAGTCTCTCTCTGTTCATCTGATTAGGAAGCTCAACGTCTTTTACATTATAAACTAATTCTGCTCCTACCTGAAAACTATCTACGAGTTCAAAACTTTCTAAGTATGCAAAATTATTATTTACTTTACCTTTGATATAATCTTTTGTAGCAGATACTATTGCATCCTTGTTAGCTTTATATAAATCTTGAGGAGAAGAATCAGTGTCTTTAACAATTCTATCATGTAAATCTTTTGGTAATATGTCTTTAAAGAATCTTAAATCTGTAGTCTTTCTTTTTTCAAACTCTGGAGTATCTTTTTCGTATTCTACCTTTGGTATAGGACGATTATCTCTAGATAGATTTATTTCAGATATCAAGTATTCTTTAAATATTGTATTAATTACAGTGTCAATACCTCTTGCACTTACTTGGTTCTGTTGTACAGGAGTTCCCATATTAACCATATGACCTAGTGAAGCATCGCCAGGAACAAGATTCATAAACCTTCCAGCTAAATTATTATTTAGTTGTTGTGCATATCTCTCTCTATCTGTAAGTCTTGTATTAGAAATATTTTTTTTATTTTCGTATACAAAACCTCCAGCTATCCCTGGTCTAAGTAAGTCTTCTGCATTTGCTTTTTTCTTTCCATCACTAGCAAACATTCTAGAAATTATATTAGAGCCTTGTGCAAACACATCTGTTGTTAGGTATGAAAATGGTGTACCTTTAAGATCATCAATATTCTTAGCATTTTTTAGAGCTATATATAATTTATCAGCTGCATTATCTCCAAGGAAAGTTTGTACTTTTTCTCCATTAACATTACGATAAGTGCTGTCAAATATTGGATTACTTGCAGCCACTTTTATAAAACCTAAAGTTTGAAGTCGACCACTTATATTTAAAGTTCTTTCTGAAAATGTACTTATTGGATTTAAGTCAGCTATACTATTTTTTATATAGTTTGCTACATCTTCCAAGCGTTTCTTATATCCTTGTCTGTATGCTTTTCTTATTTCTGAAACAGGAAAAGATATTCCTAACTTTAAAAAGAAATTAGACATAGCTACAGGGTTTGTAATATTAATCTTGTCTAACTCTTTTCTCTTAGGTGCATACTTTCCAGAATTAGCATTGTAGACAAATAATCCTTTTCCAGATTTTGACTTTGATGCAATATCAAACATAAAGTTTTTTCTAACTTGATTTGCAGCACTACTAAATTGAGCAGGGGCCACTGTAGTACCATCATCAAATACAAATATATTTAGTGCTTCTGGAGCTTGTTTTTTAAATGACCTCCACAACGCAGTAATTATTCTAGATTGCTGCTTAGTCATCTTAGTAAGATCAGGTGTTGAATTGCCATCGTTAACATCGTTACCTGTTATTCTACTATAGAGTTTTGCATAAGCTAGATTGTTCACAGCAAAATCTCTAAGTTTAGTTATCATGTCATCTGGACTAGTTGACTGATAGAGCTCAGACATTAATATTATATATGTTGTACTAAGAGGTTGTAGTACGCTACCATTAACACTACTAATAATTGGTTTACCGTTTTGATTTACAATTTGTATTGTAGATAGTAGAAGCTTTAATGTAGAGGATGCTGCTTTTAAGTTATCTATTTTTGATGCATCAAATTTATTACTCTCTCTAACTTTATTTACATCATCTAATTGTGACTGACTCCCTTCATCAAATTTAATATTTAAAGATTGCATATATTCTTTATGCTTCTCTACTAAGAATGGCCAAGATTCTGATATATCTTCTCTTAGCTTTCTATTCTTTAATCTTATTTTATTTATTGCATTAAGTTGTTCATCAGATAATATTTTTTTCTTATTAGGTTGTCCATTTTTATCTGTACCCCAATCAAATTCTTTCTGTCCTTTAGACTTAGCAATTTGAGAAGTATTTATATATCTAGTAGCAACGTTTTCTTTTTGTTTAGCTACTTGTAATACTCTTGTTCTAAGTCTCTCATATGTTTTATTAGAGTCTTTAGTTAATTCATTAAGATTAAAAAGATTCTTATCTTCTTTTAATGCTTCAGATACAAGTTGAAAAGTCATCTCTTGCACTGTATCATATACCTGTCTGTCGTTTAGGTTTGTAACAACAAGTCTATACTCAGGCTCAATAACAAAAGGATCTCTATAAGTTCCTACAGGAACCTCAAACGCAGCATCTGAATAAAAACCTGTGTCTATTTTTTTGAATAGTTCTTTAGCTAAGTTGTCTGAATTAGAACTAAGGAATAGTTTTTCAATTAACTCTTTGAGTTGTTTAAATATTCGTGCAAATACTCCTTTAGGTTTTACGTTGTCTTGAACATAATCTCTAAACTCTTCAGCTAGTTGTTCTTTTGCTTGTTGACCTGTAGCTTCAGAGAACTTAACTGTTTGACCTGTAGGTCTATCTACAAATGTTCCTTTACGTGAGTTAAACTCTGTTCTTAATTTAGATTTCTCTTCAGGAGAAAGTATTGAATTAAACACAGCTTCAAATGCTTCGTGATAAGTTGTACCAACTTCTGCATTTTCATACACATAAATAGCATTATCTTTAAACATACCATATGCAAGTCTTCCTTCACCAGCACGAATAAAGTTTTGAACTCTATTAAGTGGAACATTTGGAAGGTTCTTTTTCATCCAAGCATCAACATCATTCCAATTCTCTGGTTCAAACAAAGACATTTCTTGCTCAATAACTTCACGAAAGTGTTCATCATTCATATCAGCTATTGCATCATCAATGTCCTCTTGAAAGTTTAAACCTCCCTCTGTTTGTTGTGTTGAGTCTTGTTGATCTATTGCTAAATCTACAACAGCCTGACCAATAGGAGAAGTAATTCCTCCCTCTAAAACTTTTCCTGTTTTTAAATTTGTTATTGTTCCACTACCAACATTAAAATCAACTGAATATTTAGTGCCTTTATAAGTTACAACTTCAACTTCACTAGTTTGTTGTGTTGGTTCTGGAGAAACTTCATCATCAAACATTGATCCGTACTTACTACCAACTTCAACAGCAGCATCTGCTACAGATACATTACTTTGAAAAGCCAACTCACTTTTTTCTTTTGCAACTTGTTTCTCAATTGCAAGCCATATAGTTTGTGCAATTTGTGATTTAGTTGACTCAGCTATATCATCTCCTTCTTTATAATCTGGTTGTATTTTTTTAATTACATCTTGAAGGTCCCCTCCTTTTAATACTTTTATTTTTTCAGGTGATGGGTCAGCAACCTTAGAATCAAATGCAAAACGTATCTCAGAACCTTTAGCTGATGTATATGTGTTTACTGTAGATCCATCTAAAACATATTTCTTAGGGACTATAACTTTACCGTCTTTTATAGTAAGTGGTGCTTCTTCTTCAGCTTCTTCAACTGCAGGACTTTCTATCATATAGTTATCTTGGCCTGTCTTACTGTATAAGTAGATACTCTTTCTATTAACTTCTCCTTCTACCTTAGGTGAGATTGTAGTGTATAAAGGTAGCTCAGACGTTCTATCTGTACCATCAGGGTTCTTGTTAGATAGAAGATAACTTTGGTAATTAGGCCAAGTTACAGATTCTATTTCACCATCCTTTACTTCAACTATCTCTTCAAATGGAGTATTAACATCCATAAGAATTTTATCTAAAGCATTTACATTATTGTATGTATTTTCTAAAAGCTCAATAATTACATCTCTATTCATCTCTAAATCAGATGGTGCAAAATCAAACCTAGCATTAATACTATTACCAACTACTAATTCTAACTTAGTAAATTGCAATTCTCCACCTTCTTCAGGTGTAGTTCTTTGAAAGAAAACACTGTTTCTTCCAGGAGTTTTTCTTTCACCTGTTTGCCCATCTCTAGGAATTCCCCAGTATGTAACACGTTTTAAATAGTTTAATAAATCAATAGAAGAATCACTGTCTACACCTTTTCCGTCTACTATGTTTTTAGATAATTCAACAATAGCATCAAATATAGTGTTAGCTTCTTGTTTAGTAAACTTTCTGTTCTTTAGTGGTACATAACCATTAGGAAGTTTTAAAAATGCCTTACCTGAAGTATTATCATAAGAAGTAGTACCTTGTGAAATAACCTCACCACCTTTACCTACAACTATTAAAGGATCTTTCTCTAACATATTCTCATCGATCAATCCTGCATCTTGTACAGATGTTTTAAGTGTAGCACTAACATCTGGTACACCAAACGATGCTTCTATCTCTTGAGCAACACCTAATGATTCTTGAGCAAGTACACTACTTCTAAAAGCAGAATACTGTTCTTTGATTGAATCTATTATTGATTGATCAGTGTTCTCTCTAAACATGCTACCCTGACTATTTTCAAGATTTGCCTCAGGCATAACTTGGTATATAGCATTATCTAATAAAGATTCCCCCTCTGCAATAGGCTGTCCATCAACACCAACTAGTTCACCATTCTCATTAACAACTACCATAACAATTGCTGTGTCTCCAAACTTCTCAATAAGTTCTTCACTTTCATCTAGCACTTTCTCTACAACACCATCTAGTAGTTGATCTTGTGTTTTCTTTGTCAAGTATATACCACGAATATCATTTCTGTTTTCAAAAGAGTTTAAGTTTACACCAAACTCATTAACTCTATCTTGGTAGTCTTGTTTATCTTGAGGTATAGCTGCAACAGGAACTATGTCAGTTCTTTTTCTTTTAACAGCTGAATACTCACCAACATATTCAACTAAAGGTTGTCCAGAATTTGATGTATTTAATATATCAGTTAGGAGCTTTTGATCTCTAGCTAGTTTTTCAGCTGCAGACTTTTGAGCATTGTACTCATCCATAATAGACTGAAACCTATCTAAGATCTTTTTTCTAGCTCTATACTCTTCTCTTAAACCTTTTATATCATCTTCTAGTTTACTAACCTCATCACGAGTTCTTATAATATCTGACTCAGTAAAGTTTACATCTTTAGATATGTCATTAGTAAGTTGGAAGTCTAGCATTTTCTGTTTAAGAGCAGGCCAAGTTACATCTAGATCTTCACCAGAAGCAACATCATCTAGTAGATCATTTAATGACTTTGCATAATCATCATCTATTATATATGTACTCTTTATTGCTTTTCTAAATAAGCTAGCTGCTCTTTTGGTAACCTGTCTTAATGTGGTTCCCATCTTCTTAGCAGCTTTAATTATCTTAGCTAAGTTCTTACCATTGTCAGCTAATATTTTTATTTGATCTTTTAATTCTTTTAAGAATTCACCACTGTTTTCAGGAGCATCAGATATCTCATTAGCATACTGTTCAAAATAAGAAATATCATTTAAGACCTCATCTCTCTCAATCTCAGCCAACTTAATAGTTTTGTTGAGATCCTTTCTCATCCTAGTTAAGTTGTTGATAGTTCTTGTAAAAGACCTAGTAGCTTTAGAAAAGTTAAGTTTAATCTTTGGACCATCAGGACCAGTCTTCTTCATCTTTCTAATATTAGCTAAGTCTTCTTTCACTTTAGCTGAGTCCTTAGATGCTTTTTCTATTATCTTATCTAACTCAACAATGTTTTCTTTACCCTCTTCACCTAATTGTGTAAGTACTTCAAGTCTAGCCTGTCTATTTTTAGCTAGTGTTTTTCTTTGTTTAGCGAGCGCTGTAGGACTAGTAAATTCTTCATTAGCAGATCTTTGACTCTCACTTCTAATAAGACCAACTGGTTTCAATCTAGCTTCATTGAAACCTTTTAAGGGAACAAAGAACCCACCTTCTACTTGTTTCTTTTTAAGCTTTCCTCCTTGTGTCTTATATACAAAATAAAGAATACCATTATCATTATCAATAGTTTCATACTCAAGTCTACCTTTTACTCTACCACCATAGTTCTTACCACGGTTTAGTTCAAAGACTTCGTTTCTGTGTGTATAATAAAAGTTAGCCTTCTTATTATTTCTTAAAGTAGAAACCTTACCTATTTTAAAGTTCTTAAAAACTTCAGGACTTATATCTCTTTCTTGACCTGTGTTAGAGTCTACTATTTTTATAGTTCCATCCTTATTAGTTTCCTTAATACTAAATTGCCCAATCTTATTAAAGTCACCTAAGTTTTCTTCATTATACTCTACACTATTTCCAACAAAGTATTCTGTTGATACCTCAACTTCTTTTTTACCCTGTTGAGTTTGAACTGTAACAGTTTCTTTATCTTCCTCATCATCAACATAAGTACCTACATATGGTTTACCTTCAGCATCTTGGCTAAAGTTTCCACCTGATGCATACTTATTAGGATTGTCTTGAATGTCCTTATATGTTTTTATAAATGTTTGTCTTTGAGCTGCAGCATCAACAATATCATTTAAGAAAGATCCTAATTTATCTTTTTTATCTTGTAGTATATCAAGTGATTGGATTTGAGCAGCAGCTTCATTAGCAGCTTTAAAGTCTCCGTTCACTACACTATCTAAAACTTCTGTTACATTTATACCTTGAGTCGATAAGGTATTACTTAATGTTAAAATTCTTTGATCAAAGTCTTCTGTTTTAAGAGCAGCATACATCATTTGATCTATTACAGAAGAAGGGTATGCTAGTTTTGGATTACCTTTCTCATCTAATATAACATCACCATCTTCATTTTTTTGAAACTGAGAACCAAACCTTAAATTAATAGACTGATATAAAGATTGTGCAGCCTCAGCAGTTTGTTCAAATCTATTTAATCTAGCTAAGAAAGCATCTTTAGTATCTGTTTGTAAAGCAATACCATCTTCTTGTAATTGAGAAAAGTCTCCAGTTGCAAGATCTTTATACCTAGATATATCATCTTTTACTAAATCAAACCTACCATACTTAATTCTAGGAGTTAAATAATTTATTATGTAATCTGCTTCAATATTTTTACTTTGGAATATATCACCATTCTTTAGAGCTTCTTGTCTTTCTTTTTGTAAAACTGCCATTCTATTTACAGACCCTTGAGTTTCTGTAGTAAAGTTACTCAAGTCAAAATTCATAGCTTGTACAGCAGCTGGTAAGTTGGAGCTATTAAATTGTCTAACAGCCTCATCTGTTTGTCTCCTAAGTCTTTGACTAGAAGTTTCATAGTTTTTGTCTACCATAGATCTTACACTTGGTAAAACATTTAACATAATTGATCCAGACAATCCACCAATAAGAGCGTTCTTAGCACCCTCATCACTAAACATACCTTCAGTTATCCCTGTACCAATTGAACTAATCCAACTAGTAGCTTCTCCGTTATATGCTTTATTGTAGTAGTCTTTAGTGGCTACTCCTACAGCAAACTGACTTGACTCCTCAAATGCTTCAGACCAAGAAAATAAATAAGGTTTTCTAATAGCGTTAACAACCCTTCCTAATCTACTTACTGCTTTAGGAGAAGCTTTACCTACAGCATCAAATACTATATCATTTGTCTTTCTACCTAAACCATTTAATAATGTTTTTTCAGAACCATACGAACTACCTAATATTTTTGGAAGTTGGATATAGTTTGTAGCAGTTAATAATCCTATGTTTGCAAACAGCGCTTTGTTTGCTGCTGCATCAGTTATTCTGTTTATTTCATCAAGAGCTTTACCAGTTGCAACAACACCATTTTCTTGTTCGTATTTAGAAATAAGCTCTTGTCTAAATTCATTTGCATTATGTAAAGCTTCAAATCCTGCTTCACCTGTTGTAGATAACCCAGCAACTAAATATCTTTGTCCTTTATTAAGTGTATTATATCCCCCTGCTGTTTTTAGAAATGAGTCGGATAAACCTTTTAGTTCTCCAAATATAGCAGAAGATCCTCCACCTCCTGCCAACCCAGCTTCTGTTGCAGCAATTGTTTCAGCTGCCTTACCTGTAGAAAATAGTTTAGATGCTAATGGTAAAGATTTTAAAGCACTAGTATAAACACCAGCACTTAAATACGTACCAGCTGCAAACCCCATATTCTTTACAACACCATCCCATAAAAAGTTTCCTGTCGCCCAGTATGTTGGAGAATACCATTTAGCATCTCTTTCTGCTCTTGTATAATAGTTAGGAAGAGAATCCTCTAGAGACTTATTCATTTTATCTAATGCATTATTAAAATCATTGTCATAAAATGATGCAAGTCTTCCATCAGATGTAGCTTGATATATACCATTAACTAATCCTACAGTGTTTTGTAACAGTGTAGTTGCTGTAAGAGCTAATCCTTTTGCAACACCATTTACCATTTGAGATCCCCAACCTTGCCCCTGAGCAGCAGAATCTTCATTATCCCACGATGGTTCAGGATTAAAATAGTCATATCTATCTGATCCTATATATTGATCACCTGTTCTAGTAACAGGGCCCACACCTTTACCAGAAGGAATTTTACCTAAGTTTTTTTCAAAGTTACTTACAGCACTCTCTCTATTTGAACCTTCACCACTTTGTGTAGGACTGGGTATTTGAACTGAAGGCAATCCTCTAGACTGTCTATATCCACCATAACGTTGCTCCATGAACCCTTCATCTAACATAGGATTGGAAACTTGGGGTCTAGGTATACTTGTACCTACTTGAGCTTTTGGTAAGTTATCTTTTGCCATTTATTGTGGTATATTCAATGGTTGATTTTCCATTAATTTAACATCATTCAAGTCTGGATTTCTTTGTAAATATTTTTCAAACAAAACCTCATCAGTTAATGTATTTAAAAATGCTTCTACTTGACTTTTATTAATAGGTGAAGGGTATTCCCAACCTTCTTCACTAAGAGTAACCACCTCACCATTCTTTATAACAGGAAGTGTAAAGTTTAATTGCATATATCCTCTATCAAAATTCTCTCTTGGGTTTTCTTTTGTTATTAAATTTCCTGTAACATTTAAATATTTAATTGAAGGAAAGTCAAAATTATTAAAATATGAGTTAGCTCTAGTTGTATATCTAGGACTTCTAGTTGAAGTATTTTCTACCTCACCTAAGTAACCATCTGAAATAAGAGGATCTGTTTTATATTCAGGAATTGCAGTTGTCCAAAATCCTTTCTCATTAATGCTAGGATTAGTTGATAATAATCTTGGTAGTATGTTTCTATTGAATGAAGTAACTTCAGGGGTGTTATTTACTTGTATACCAAACCTATCAGTAAGCTCACTCCACTGTCTATCATCTAATGGTATTTCTGTACCTTCCGCATCTTCACTACCACTAACTATAAGTGAATTGTTACTTGTGTTAAAAGATGCATCTACTAAACTACTTCTAATTTTATTTATATCATTAGCAGTTAAATCAGTACCCATCCAACCTTGTCCACTTGTTTCAAGATAGTTTTGAATACCTCCTAATATACTTTGTACTTCATTCTTAACATTTTTTTCATCTATAAGTAAAGGTATATTTACACCTTGGTCTGTAGTTATTGCTTTTAATTTTAATCTATCTTCTAGTTCTTTTCGTCTATCATTTATATCCCCAACAGGACCCATGATTTGGTTAGTCATATCAGCAGCAGCCATTGCGTTCTCATCACCTCTGTTACTTCTATATACATTTGTATATAATGCAAACTGTTGAGGAGTTAATTCTGCTTGTGCTCGCTCATCATCAAATACTGTTGTTTTATACCCCATAGGAATTCCTGCAGAATTAGCCCCTGTAGAGACTTCTTCGGTAGATGAATACTTTTGAAACTTTTCTAACAGTACAGCAGTTTCTGCAGCACTAAACCCTTCCCATGTTCTACCTACATATTCTTCAGGAACTAATTCATCTATATCTAAAGGAATTTGATTTAAAACTTCTTGTAAAATAGTTTCATTTCTAAAGTCAATAGTTTCTGCTTTTTGTTCTAAAAATAAATAATCCCTAACATCATCTCTCATAGAAGGACTGATGTTTTCATAATTATTACTAGCTGCAATCTTTAGTTGTCTATCAAATTCAGTTAATTTATCTTTATCTTTTATAGTGTCATCCCATCCCATATTTTGACTAAGATTATCTCTTGAAAGTATTTCTTGTTTTCTAATATTTATAGCATCCTCTCTATCTTGATTGAGCAGATTCTTTGTAGCCTTTGCATCCTCAGGTAGAGTTATTCCTCTTCCTGTAAGTACAGGTGGTTTTTCTGCTATTTCATTTGCTTTTTGTGCAGCTTTTAATCTTTCTCTAGCAATAGCTCGCATATCTTTTTTATACTTAACATCAAAATAGGGACTTACCTTTGAAGTGCTTTTAACTGATCTAGAAGAAAAAGCTTCGCTAGTATTCTCTAGCCAATCTTGAGTGTAGAATTGAGCTTTTGCAGAATCAGTATCTCCTTGAGAAAATCCTGAAGATATAGAATTATATTCCATTTGATTAGCCTCTATCATATTATCCAGTTGACCCAATTGAAGTTTAATCTGCTCTCTATCCTGTGCTCTAGTTGTATTCTTTAATACATTTTCAAGAGTTGTTCTTCTTTCACTCAACATATTAAATCTATTTTGATATCCAGAATTTAATTGATCTACAAACGCTTCATTTGAAACATTAGAATATTTATATTGTCCATCTAAAGATAACTGTCTATATGCCTGTGGACTTAGCCCATTCTTAAGTGCAGTTTGTATTTTTTCTGGGGTAAGTTCTTTTATTTCTTGATTAGTCATTACATCAAGCCACTTGCCTGTATTAGGATTAAACATGATCTCTTTATTATATTCATCCTTAGCAAGACCTTTTATTATTTTTTGACCTTCTTCTGTTACATTAATGTAAGGAGATATGTTAGCATTATAAGATGCAGAAGCATCTCCATTATACCATCTATCAACATCTTTTTGAAATCCAAACTGATTAGAAGGTGCCCATTCCCCCTTCGATTGCAACTCATTAATAGTCTCTAAATCTTTTCTATATCTAGTTGCTGAGCTTACAGCATTTAATACTTTAGGATCTTTAACTATTTGATTAGTCATTCCATTTACAGAATTAACTAATGAAAAGTTAGAGAAATCTCCACCTGCCATATTAGATATCTGTCCACCTAATTGGTTAAGTTTTGATTGTAAGTATTCTTTATCTTGTGGTCTAACTACATCAAGTCCAGCAACATTATCAATGTTATCTTGTATCTTCTTTAGCCCTTCATCAAATTTCTGTTGCTTATACATTCCAACTCTCATCATCGCCTCAACTGGGCGTGTGGGAACATAAGGGCTAAATTTACTGGGAGTTATATCTTTATATGATGCCATAATTTAACAAATGTAATGTGATTAATCGTATTATCCAAAAGCCAGTAACAAGTTTTAGTAATTCTTTATAATCAGTTTAGTTATAAATTTTTAAATTGTCTTAGAATATTACTGTTCTTGTTATTCTTTTTTATCTTTTTTCCAGACTTGCTTTCAATAGGTGTAAGCCCATTAGCCTCTTCTTCTTTTTTTCTTTTTCTTTTATCACGACCAGTTTCAAACATATTATATAATCCTTGAGCTGAATCTAATATGTTCATAAAGTTTCTTCCTTCTCTAGTATTAAATCCTGAGAGGTTACCATTAGTAGATGCTGTACCATAGCCTGGTATATAAAGATCACCACCTCGTCCTGTAGTGTTAGCTCTACCGCTTTCATCAAATTCAAAAGATGGATACATGTTTTCAAACACTCTCTCTGTCATATTCTGCAATCTGTTCTGAGCATATTTGTTAGCAATACTATCTAATATGTTTATGTTTTCTTTTCTAGTATTAGATATTGCTTGCTGTTGTCTATCATATTGATTATCAAAAATACCTAAGTTTGTTAACTTAGCTTGATTTATTGCATCAACGTTTGATGAATATACAGCATCCTTCATTGCTTGATTCTGTCTAAACTCTTCAGCATTAACTTTATTAAGTGCTGAGTACATGGGAGCTTGAGTTAGTGCTAGAGCTGCAGGATTATTTTGAAATGCTGGATTTCTTTCCATTGCTCTACTTTGAGATATAATATCATTTCTCATATCTTGTAGAGAAATGTCATAAGGTACTCTTAGTTCAGGTTGAAGCCCTTGAGCTGGAACAGGTACATACTGATTAGTAGCCATTGCATACTTTTCAGCAAGTAGATTTGGTCCTTCATCTGTTTGCTCACGAGCAATATTAGGAAATCTTATTCCACCTCTTGGAGCAGCTGTTGTTGTTTCTGTAGTAGTAGGTTCTTCTGTAATGTTTGCCACCTCTACCTCAGCCTTTTTTCCTGGAGTAGCTGGTTTATATACAGCATCTCTAGTTTCCTGACCCAATATACCATCAACCTTAACAGGTTTAGCACCTATACTTTCTAAGTTTTTGTTTAACTCTTTCTGATATTTTAGTATAGCTGAAGATACTTTCTTACCATTATACATTACTGTTTTATTAAGATCAACACTACCCCAATCAAACCAAGAGCTATCTTCTTTCAACTTATTAAACTCTTCTTGCGTAACACCTCCAGCAAATCCTGTCTTTGAGTCAATAGATTGACCTTTAGGTGTATATCCTAATGAGCTACCTGAGGCATCAACAGGATCAACAGTTTCTCCATTTGGTCTTTCATACTCACCTGTATCTTTATTAAGTACAAAATTTGCAGCTTCCGCTTCTTCAACAGTCATTCCTGCATCATCTCCTCCTAGTTGGTTATTAAAATTACCATCAGTTGTAGTTTCTGTAACAGTAACACCCTCTTCAGCTTTCTTAAACTTACGTGCGTTAATAGCAAAGTTAGCCATTGCAACAACACCTTTACTATACTTATCTGGATTAGCCATCACCATCTTAGCAGCTGCTGCTACAGACATGTTACGTTCTTTAGCCCATGCTGTAAACTTACCTCTATTCTCAGGTTTGATTTCAATACCAGACTTAGCCATATTATTCATAGCTCTTTCTGGATCATCTACTACATTACCTTTTGTTATAAAGTCATTACCTTTCATTTCAAGTTCATCAAATGTATCGTTAAGAGCAGACTGTAAATCTGCTAACATCATTTTTTTATCTGCAATTGCTTTTAGTTTCATATCACCACCTTTTATTATTACATCAGATGTACTACTTTCAAGTTGTCCAATTGAAGTATTATCATTTGCGTCAAGTGCTAACTCAGATGCTTTTTCCATTGTTCTATTAATCTTAGCTTCATCTTTATTAAGAACATCACCTACATAATTTTTAAACTTCTTATTTTTTGCACGATCATCTCCTAACTCATCAACAAAGTTTTTAGGAATCTTAAGATCTCCATATACAACTAAGTTTTCAGCACCTCCACCATCTCTTAACTGCTGTGCTGGTTCATTCTCTACCTCTACAACAGCTTCATTATTAGCAACAGAGTCTTTTCCATATGCAACACCAATACCTGTTTGTCCTGTTTTAGGATCTCGATAGTCATGTGAGTTACCTTTAAATTGAATACTCTCACCACCAGCATAAGGATTGTAAGAAACAGTTTCAGCTTCTCCACCCCATAATGTTTTAAGTTCTCCACCCATCTTCATTGTATCTAACATTGATGGATTAGATGGAATCCTACCTCCTTCACGAACGTGTGAAGCATAACCTGCTTGTATCTGTGGACCTGCTGCACTATAAGCTAACTCTGTTTCACCTTGCATAATATCATTAGACATTTTTTCTTGTCTTCTGTCACTTCTATCTAGAAGATCACCTACCCCACGTCCTAAAAAAGTTCCTACTGCTTTTCCTACAGGTCCAAAAAGACTACCTATTGAACCTCCTACTTGTCCTCCCACTTGAGATCCAGCATCATTATTAAATCCTACTTGATCTGCAAGTTGGCTAGATTGTTGATCTGAACCATAAGAAAAATTACCAAAATCAAACCCACCTTGTGCTTTAGGTACTAAATAAGAATTACTTCCTAACATACCACCTCTACCAAAAGACTTCACTTGATTTACGTTTACCAATGGTGTATAACCAGGATCATTAAACATTCCACCATTCTGAGCTTTATAAGCTCCACCATGTTTAGCTAATACATTTGTACCAACACCATACACTGGAAAGAACTCTTCTCCTGTATTTGCAAAATCTTCTGGACGAACATATTCTCTTTCTATTTTTTCTGGCTGACTTTTAGCAGCTGTAACTGATAAGTCTGTTATTTTTAATTGTTGCTCAAGTCTTCTTTCTTGCTCCTTCTGAGCCTCAAACATATCTTTAAACTTAAAAACATCTGATAGAATTTGACCCCCATAGTCTTGTCCAAATTTCTTTAAGCCTTTAAGTCCATTTTTCTTACCATCAGCACTATTTGAACTGTTAGTTTCAAAAGTTCCGTCAACTCCTGAACCTAAGTCTCCACGAGAAGGATTACCAAACAAAGAATTAAAGTTATCTTCTTGTACATTGTCTCCTACTTGCGCCTTAGGTGTTTTTTTCATTTCATCTGCGTGCAGATAACCTAACTTCTTCATTCTTTCATGATCAGCAGGTTTATTTGCTTTATATCCTTTACCAGTTTTAGGATCATACATCATGTGAGCTTCAAACTTTTTAACCTTAGCACCAAGCTTACTAGAACCAAAATCTGCACCACGACCTGTATCAGTTCCATCTAGTTCTAAGTCTCCAACTATTACACTTCCTTTTGTAGTACCACCTGAATTTTTACCACCACCTTGTCCACCAAACATACTAAACACATCACCAATCATATTACCTATTCCACCACCACTATCATCATCTTCTTCAACAGCTTTTTTATTTGCTTCTATTTGTGTTTTTAATTGTTCTAGTTGTAGTTGTCTCATCTCTTCTGCCTGCTGCTCTTCTACACTAGGTTTACCTAAACGTTCGTTAGTTAAGTTCTTTAATGTTTTGCTGTCAAATCTTATAGGTAGGCGGTTAGCTTTAGGGGTTTGTATGTTTGGAATCAAATCACCAACCTTTGCTTTCTTAGCCATAAGTTTCTTTATAGCCTTTCCATGCTTTTTCATAAATGCTTCCTCAGAAGGAAACTTTTTGTAAAACTCTGCTTCAGACTTAACGCCTGCTATTTTTAAAAATTCAGCTTTCATATTAATTATATTTGTTTAACCAGCCGCCTGGTTGTGGGGTGTTATAGTTCGTAAAGTTAGTTAATTGATTTAACTCTACCAAAGATTTTCCATCTTTAGCCATAGGGTACTCTGTAACAGAGTTACCATCAAACTTGTAATCTTTTCCTGGTTGCATCATCTTCTTGTCACCAGTGTCAGATATTCCAAGTACAGGGTAGTTAATACCCTTCATTGTTATATTGTTAGAGTTTATTTTAGTTATCTCTCCAGGGTATGCCCATTGTCCTCTGTCATCTTCTATTACACCACCCTCTTGATAATTCTTTCTTATGGATAAGTTTGGTATGCCTATTTGATTAATATTACTATCTATATTTCGTATTCCAAAACCACTAAAGCCTTCTCCAACTTTACCCTGTTTTTGTAAATCAAACATGCGTTGCTGTAGATTATATAAAATATCTTGAGTTTGTTGGTTGTTAAAGTCATGCCCACTAGAACTTAATGTGCTATATTTTCTTCCATAATTATTCAAATAGCGTGAAAGATTAGGATCATTATAATTTGTTACATCAGAAAACTTATCTGATTTTAAACGATTCATCATCAACTTAAATGAGTCTGTGCTCAAAGTACCATCTGGGCCTTGTTTAAAAATACCACCTTTAGGTATAAAATCTTCAAGTACTTTAAATGTTCTTCCTGCTGTTAAAGGATTATCTACAAATGCTTCTGGAATACTATAATATCTACCCTTAGGGTTATAAAGTAATTTTAAATTTCCGCTAGGAATAAGAGCTTCTGCTACAAGTCTTTGACCATCATCTCTTTGAGCCCAGCTTGGTAAATAACTTGATCTTCCTGTTATATTTTGAAGTCCTACATTATCTAAAACTCTTGCTAAATTAGTTGGTGCTTGCACTCGTATATCAGTACCTGGTACATCAACTTTCTTAACTATTTTATCCTTTACTCCTAAATCTTTTTCAATAAAATTTCTAAGAGTTCTTTGAGCATCTTTTCCATACTTCGTTGCAAGCTTTAATAGTTTACCCCACTGTGCTTTATCCACTTCACCACCATATTCTTTATTAGGTATTATGTTTCCATCTGGACCATAATTAATACTTTTTGAATCTATGTTCTTAAGTTGATTCTTAGT
>CERP01004881.1_pt1 | contig 63663 bp, 77 predicted proteins | sample 530801 | NCBI WGS metagenome assembly CERP01 (sample SAMEA2620991, study PRJEB7988) | marine metagenome | biome: marine biome (ENVO:00000447); feature: surface water layer (ENVO:00002042); material: "saline water (ENVO:00002010), including plankton (ENVO:xxxxxxxx)" | depth 5 m | reverse complement strand
TACGCACGCCACAACGACAATTCTCTTCTTGTGTTCTTATCGAAACAGATGATTCATTGGATAGTATTAATGCTAGTACTAGCAGTATTGTTAAGTATGTCAGTCAAAAAGCAGGCATCGGCATCGGAGCTGGTAGAATTAGAGCCCTCGGAAGTCCAATCCGAAGTGGAGATGCTTACCATACAGGAGTTATTCCGTTCTATAAAATGTTTCAAAGTGCGACACGATCCTGCTCTCAAGGCGGTGTGCGAAATGGTGCCGCCACCTTGTACTATCCAATCTGGCATTTGGAAGTTGAAGATCTCTTGGTGCTAAAGAATAACAAAGGTACAGAAGACAACCGTGTTAGACATATGGATTATGGAGTTCAATTTAGCAAACTGATGTATGAAAGACTACTTTCTGGAGGAGATATTACATTATTTTCGCCAAGTGACGTTCCCGGCCTCTATGAAGCTTTTTTCAACGATCAAGAAGAGTTTAAATACTTATACGAAAAAGCAGAAGTACACCCAAATATTCGTAAGAAAACAATACCTGCTATTCAATTATTTTCTTCGTTTATGGAAGAAAGAAAAAATACAGGGCGAATCTATCTTATGAACGTAGACCATGCCAATACACACTCTTCTTTTGATGAAAAAGTGGCTCCCGTCCATCAGTCTAATTTATGTTGTGAAATTAATTTACCAACAAAGCCTCTAAGTAGTTTTGATAGTGATGATGGTGAAATTGCTTTATGTACGTTAAGTGCTATTAATTGGGGTAAAATTAGTAAACCTTCAGATTTTGCAAAGCCTTGTGAGTTAGCTGTTCGTGGTTTAGATGCCTTGCTCGATTATCAAGACTACCCCGTAAAAGCAGCTAAGAATGCTACAATGAAACGTCGTCCTCTGGGTATTGGAATTATTAATCTCGCCTATTGGTTGGCTAAAAATAATACATCATATGAAGAACCAAATCTAAAATTATTGGATGAATATGCTGAAGCGTGGAGTTTCTACTTGATCAAAGCTTCCGCTAACTTAGCAAAAGAGTGGGGTGCTCCTTCTGGATTTAACGAGACTAAATACAGCAAGGGTATTATGCCAATGGATACTCGTAAAAAAGAAATTGATGAACTAGTTCCTCATGTTGAAAGACAAAATTGGAATGGACTACGTTTAGATATTATGGAGTGGGGAATTAAGAATTCTACACTAATGGCGTTAATGCCTTCTGAAACTTCAGCCCAAATTGCTAATGCTACTAACGGCATTGAGCCTCCAAGATCTTTTGTGTCTGTTAAGCAATCCAAGGACGGAGTTCTAAAACAAGTTGTTCCTGGTATCCATAAATTAAGATCTAAATATAACTTACTATGGGATCAAAAATCTCCTGAAGGTTATTTAAAAATTTGTGCAGTTTTACAAAAATATATTGATCAAGGAATTAGTGTTAATACGTCTTATAACCCAACTTTTTTTGAAGATGAAAAGATTCCAATGAGTGCTATGATACAAGACTTATTAATGTTCTATAAATATGGAGGTAAACAACTCTACTATTTTAATACTTTTGACGGCCAAGGCGAAATAGACATCAGCAAACTTGATGATATACCTCAAGAAGAAATTGACGACGCAGACTGCGATAGTTGCGTTTTATAAGGAAAAGAAAATGACAGTACTAAATACATCATCATATGACCATACAACATCAAAAATGTTTTTTGATAACTCTTTAGGGATGCAAAGATTTGATACCTTAAAATATAGAGCATTTGATAAACTAACAGATAAACAACTCGGATTCTTTTGGAGACCAGAAGAAATAGATATCTTAAGGGACGCAGCAGATTTTAAAAATCTTACAGAGCATGAACAGCATATTTTTACATCTAATCTAAAAAGACAGATCGTACTAGACAGTGTACAAGGTCGTGCTCCCGCAGAAAGTTTTGGCTCCATTGTCAGCTTACCAGAACTTGAAAATTGGATTATTACTTGGACATTTAGTGAAACTATTCATTCTCGTTCTTATACACATATTATACGTAATATCTATCCCAACCCTTCTAAGGTATTTGACGAAATGATGGATATTAAAGAAATTGTTGACTGTGCTGATTCTATTTCAGAGCATTACGACGATCTTATTGAGATGACAAAATGGTATCAACTATTTGGTGAAGGTGAACATAGCGTAACATCGACAGAAGACGATGACCCTATTGATGGTATGAAGTTAGGAGTTTATCAAAAAAATAGTAATAAGTCTATTTCACTGTATGAATTAAAAAAGAAGCTATACTTATGTATGGCTAGTGTTAATATTCTTGAGGGAGTACGTTTTTACGTATCTTTTGCTTGTTCATGGGCGTTTGCTGAACTTAAGAAGATGGAAGGTAATGCTAAAATTATCAAGTTGATTGCTCGTGATGAAAATGTTCACCTTGGTTCTACTCAGCAAATTCTAAAACTTTTACCACAAGATGATCCTGATTTTGCTAAAATTGCAAAAGAGTGCGAGCAAGAAGTAATTGATATGTTTGTCGAAGCAGTTAATCAAGAAAAAGAGTGGGCAAACTACTTATTTAAAGATGGATCGATGATCGGACTTAACACTCAACTTTTGTCTGATTACATCGAATGGATCGCACACAAACGTATGACTGCTATCGGAGTAAAATGTCCGTACTCAGTACCACGTGCTAACCCTTTACCCTGGACTCAAAAATGGATTTCAGGGGCTGAAGTACAAGTTGCTCCTCAAGAAACTGAAATCTCCAGTTATGTAATTGGAGGAACTAAACAAGACGTATCAAAAGATACATTTAAAGGATTCTCTTTATGATTGATCTGAATAAATATAAAGAATTTGTTAGTGCAGTAACTAGCCAAGAAAGTAATAATGTAAGAAAACTAACTGATAAACTACACGAACTTGATAGAACAATTAATATATCACTACTAATGACAGGAGGTATTGGTCTAGCGTCAGAAGGTGGTGAGTTTAACGAGATTGTAAAAAAATGCATATTTCAAGGTAAGCCCTTAGATGATGATACAATTTTTCATATGAAGCGTGAGCTAGGAGATATTATATGGTACTGGGTAAATGCTTGTAGAGCACTAGATCTAGACCCTAATGATGTTGTAGCAGAAAATGTTAAAAAACTTGAGTCTAGATACCCTCATGGAGAATTTGATGTTCATTATTCAGAAAATCGTCAAGAAGGCGACCTATAATGAAAATAGTAATTTGGAGTAAACCAGACTGCCCATTTTGTGTGAGGGCTAAACACGAGTGTGATAAGCGTGGGATTGCCTATGATGAAAAATTAATTGGATTTAATGGCTTAACCAAAGAAGATTTATTAAGTGTTGCCCCCAATGCAAGGTCAGTTCCACAAATTTTTATTGATGGACAATTGATTGGAGGCTATACTGAATTAATGAAATCGAATATTCTCGATTCACAATAATAAGGAGAATTAGCTATTGGCTAACGGAAATGGGCATCAAAAGCCTCTTAAAAAAGTCAGAATTGACGATCTCTTAACTTTCTCACCTATAACTGATAATCAAACAATTACTTATGAGTCTTATAAAAAAGATAAACATCTACTTCTTCATGGAATAGCAGGTACGGGTAAAACGTTTCTTTCTCTTTACCTAGCCTTAGAAGAGGTGCTAGATCCTTCTACTGTATATGACGACGTATTTATTGTTCGTTCAGTTGTTTCAACAAGAGACATCGGATTTTTACCTGGTGATGAGCAAGATAAAGTATCTTTGTACGAAGCACCTTACCGATCAATATGTAGTGAATTATTTAATTATAAAGAATCATATGACGCTCTTAAACAACAAGGTAATGTAAAATTTATGAGTACCTCATTTATAAGAGGAATCACTATTAACAATGCAGTTGTTATAGTAGATGAGTGTCAAAATTTAAACTTCCATGAATTGGATAGTATTATTACAAGAATAGGTAAAAACTCAAAGATAATTTTTTGTGGTGACTATACTCAGACAGATTTAACCAGAGAAAATGATAAACGTGGGATACTTAATTTTATGAACATTCTTAGTTCATTAGAGGAATTTAGTACAGTTGAGTTTGGAGTAGACGACATAGTTAGAAGTGATTTTTTAAAGTCATATATCATTGCAAAATATGAATTAGGATATGCATAACTCATATAAAGATAATTGGGATAACAAAACACTAAATTATAACATAGAGAAATATAATTTTAGTGAATGGGTTCTTAACGTAATTCAACAGGATTACCCAAATCTTACTGAGTTACAGTATTTACATAAATATGTCCCTTCTAAAGATTTAGTAAGTATCACAGATAAAGTCCAAAAATCATTTGCTGAAAGATCTTTCGGTAAAATGATAGATGATTTTGCGGAAGAATATATCAAACCTCTGATAGGTGATAATAAGTACTTAGTAAAAAGGTTCCCTACTCTCAACTTAGTAGTTCCAAACCAAGAAAAACTTGGTCGTAGATTGCATTTTCATCAAGGAATTTTCTATAATAATGGGAGAGGTCAGGGTACTATCTGGATGCCTTTAACTAATTGCTATGAGTCTAATTCTATGTGGATTGTAGGTTATAAAGAATCAAAAAATATCACAAAAGAAGTAATACAAAACAAAACATCTCAGGACGTTTTTGAAAGAATGAGTTTAGATAAAGCATTCCCTGTAACACTATCTCCGGGCCAAGCTCATTTATTTCATCAAGAACACATACACGGTAATGTAAATAATAAAACAAACGTTACGAGAATGGCTATGGATTGGCATATTTTAGTAGAGGGGGAAGAATTTAATGGTAGGTACCCAGGAGGATTTTTTAGGCTGCCAAGAGATTACGAACAAGAAAAGGTACAAACAAACAATGCATCCATTTATTTATCTAATAATAGTAAGTTTGATAAGCATATCCCTCTTCATATACAACGTAATTATATTGTAAACTATTGTGAACAAAATAATATCCAGTATTCGGGGTATGTATTTGAAAATGAATATCTAGAGCACCTTCCTATACTAGAAGATATGATTAATAAGAGGCAAAATGTGATTATGCTAAGTATCTACTCTCTACCTAACGATAAGGAGTTAAGAAATCATTATTTGAACTTGGCAAGTAATAACAATATTGATATAATTTTTGTAAATGAATTGTTAAAGCTATCAAAAGACAGCCTTGCTAAAATTAACACATATTTAGAATTCGGTCTTAAACAAAAAGGGTGGCAATCGTGGGAGTCTTAAATGTTTCTTAAAGAAGTAAAGATAAATTATGATTTTGATTTTATCTACGATATTGAGTGGGAGCAGTTTGAGCACGACTGTTTAGGGCATCAAAAAGTAGAACTAAAAGATATTCATGATAAAATTGGTGGTTTTCCAGTATCGCTAACGCACTATAACACTATGTTTTATCAGAAGTTTTTTGATAACAGTGAAATAGACTACACAAACTTAGGTAATCAATTAGGGATAGAAGCAATTACAGTATCTATTATAAAACAACCCCCTGGCATGACAAATCCTATGCACCGTGATACTTTTTATCAGATTAATAAGAAATTTCCAAATGAAGAAAGAATAAAAGTTCGAGCTAATCTACAACTATTAGATTGGAAGGCAGGACACTTTCTTCAGTTTAATGACACAGTAGTTACACACTGGAAAGCAAATACTGGTTATATGTGGGATTCCACCGTTCTTCACTTAGCAGCAAACGCAGGTCTAGAAGATCGTTATTCTCTTCAAGTTTCAGGATTTCTCAACTCTTAATGGCTCGCTATACAAATCTTCCTGATAATAAAAATAAACCTTTTGGAGGCGCTTATAGTGTCTACGATAGTGACACTCTTTATATGCGAGACTATTTAGTTCAGAAATATGCTGTTAATAGTTCGTACCACAATTTTGAAAGTATAAAACAAGACTATTTTAGTCAGTTTAAATATTTTTTATCTGACCCACACAAACTAAATGGTTTATCTATGTATAAACATGCCTGTTTTACCCAAGGCACAACAGAGTCATTTACTCATTTTTATACTAGATATAGAAATAAAAATAGACTTAGATTAGCCCGTGGAGAGTATTTTTATCATCAGATGATTAAATCTATGTACTTTCCCATGCGCTTTGATTGGTTAGAAGATGATGAGCTAAAGTCAGGAGATGTTCTCGTTATAAGTGCTCCATTTTCTGATACCTGCAATATCTACCCAAACTTAGAACGAATACTCACAGAATGTGATGACAAAGAAATACCAGTGCTTCTTGACTTAGCATATATCAATATAGCTGCGGAAATAGAAATTGATTTATCTCATCCCTGCATAGAATACGTTGTATCTTCTTTATCAAAAGTTTTTCCTGTGGAAAATTACAGGATAGGTATAAGACTACAAAAAGAAATGTTTGAAGATCCTTTATATGTTATCAACGAACCATACTATAATTACATCAATATGTGTAGTGTATATCTCGGGCTTGGACTAATGCAAGAGTTTAGTCCAATGTATATATACGATAAATACGCACCTAAACAAGACCTATACTGTAAATTATACAATTTAGAGAAAACTAAATGTGTCTACTTTGGCTTAGACACAGCTAATGAATATCCTGAGTACAACAGAGGTAGAGACACTAATCGTCTTTGCTTTTCAAGACTCTGGGATGGGAGAATGACTTTTGACATGTAATAATGACTGGGATCCTTTAGAGGAAATCATTGTAGGAACTGCTGACTATGCTACTATTTCTATTCCTAACATCAGTACAATGAAATGTCAATTTCCTGAGTATGAAGAGTCTTTTATCAAAGAGTTTACTGGTTTTTACCCAGATCAAATTATTGAAGAACAAAATGAAGACTTAGAGAATTTATCGGATGTACTCAAAAATTTGGGAGTTGTAGTTCACCGTCCTGATACCACTTATGCTACAGCTGAAACTAAATCTCCTACATGGCACGGAAAGAATTGGCATTATCATTGTCCTAGAGATTTAACTCTCGTTGTAGGAGATACACTCATTGAAACACCGTCTCCTATTTGGAATAGACAGTTTGAAACTTGGGCCTATAGAGATATATTTACGAAGCTTTGGGATGAAGGTTATAATTGGATTAAAGCACCTATCCCAATGCTTTATGATGAAAACTACAAGGAAGATACTAAAGGTGTTCCTTCTTTACACAATGAAGAAATACTTTTTGAAGCTGCTAATTGTGTTCGAGTTAATAATGACATACTATATCAAGTATCGAACACCGGTAACGAAAACGGGGCTAAGTGGTTACAACGAGTTCTTGGCGATTCTTATAAGGTACATCTAGCAAAAAATCTTTATTCTTACGCACACCTTGATAGTACTATTGTTCCTATTAGAGAAGGTCTTGTATTATATAACGCCGATAGGGTGACTCCCGAAAACGAACCTGAATTATTTAAGAATTGGGATAAGATATGGATTAATGAGTGTGTGGGCCCGACTACGCCTCCCCTAGGCCTTCCATGGGGGGCTAGTGAGTGGATCGGTATGAATCTCCTCAGTGTCAATGAGAATCTTGCTATTGTAGATAAGAAACAAACGCAGATTCATGAAAGACTTAACTATTTTGGTGTTGAGACCATCCCTCTTGAATTAAGGCACGATAGAATTATAAGCGGAGGATTCCATTGCGTAACACTGGATCTAAAAAGAACAAGCTTATAATATGTGGTGAAAGTTTTAGCTATGGAACAGGAGTTAAGCATTGGCCTCGTATAGTTTCAGATTTCTATGATTCAGAATTAGTTAATCTTGCTATAGTGGGTTGTAGTAATTATGCTATATGTTTTCAACTACAGCACGCATTAAACACTCTAAGTTCTGATGATTTTGTTATCATATCATTAACTGCTGCTGAACGTTTTGAGATAGATGATGATGAATTTACCTTTCCAGTTTCTATAGAAGATTTCAGACAAAACATAGACGAAATCAAATATTCACCTTTCTCTAAGTCTCCTACTATAACTTCTGGTAATTTATCATCTCAGTTACGTAATTATCAAATAGAACAGATGAAAAAATATTTGATGAGTAGCTCTTACAGACTATCAGCACAATACCAATCTTGGTGCTTACAACACTTAATTTCCTCTTTACCTTGTGATTATCTATTATATAGAAATATTTATCCTCGCTATCATGAACATATAAATAAGTATTCCAATGAATATTATTTTGGGTTAGAATCATACTTAGTAAATTCTGGTCCTTATGACTACGAAAAAGAACACGTAAAAACGACAAATCACTTATCTGACAAAGAAAATAAGATGTTTGCCGATAAAGTGATAAAGGATATGAATGGCACATAATAAAAGTAAAGCTAAAGGTTCAGCTTATGAACAAAAAATAGCTACAAGACTTTCAAGCGAATTTAATAAAGAATTTAGAAGAGTACCTTTATCTGGTGCTATAGATTATTTAAAAGGGGATATTTGGACACCTCATGACACTGCTTGGTGGCCCTACGCTATCGAATGTAAACACTACAAAAATATCGAGTGGAATAACTTATTAACTTCTAAAACTACAGATATGCTTCAATTTTGGAAACAAACAGTTAGAGAAGCGGAAGTGATGAAGAAGAAACCTCTTCTTATCTTTAGATGGAATCGTTCAAAAGACTTTGTCGCATTTGATGACGATACTGAAGTGCCGTTTTATGTTGAAGTAAAATCTTTTGGGTGTCACTTTAAAATTACAAAACTTGATGACTGGATTATGTCTGTTAAAAAACAAACTAACCTTGCTTAATTGTTAATAAATTGATATAGTTACTTATAAATATAGGAGATAACTATGACAAAATCTTGGAATGACCTTGCAGACTTGCAAGAGCCAGACTACTCAACTTACAACAATCTATTAATTATTGACGCTAACAACCTATCTTATCGTTGGCTACAACGTCCTAACTTTGATTCTTTTGGAGACGACTTTGTACGCACAATCCAATCACTAGCAAAATCTTATGAAGCTACTCGTACCATCGTCTGTTTTGATTTTGGTAAGTCGTACTATCGTATGGATATGCATGATGAATATAAGGGTACACGTAAAAAACCACAAGATGAAGAAGAAATTAAAAAATATGAAAGTTTCTTTGCAGTGCTTAACTCACTACCAGAAGAACTAGATGAAGAAGTTCTAAAATTTAGAGGGGTTGAGGCTGACGATATTCTTGCTTGGATTACGCAGAACATCTCTGATAGATATGACCATACATGGATTGTTTCGTCAGATCGCGACTTATATCAATTGATTGACAATAACGTATCAGTATTTAATATTTTCAGTAGAAAAGAAATCACACTTCAAACCTTAGAGGATGATTTTGAAATTACTCCTGACTTGTATATGTTATCACGAATCATTGAAGGAGATAAATCTGATAATATTTTAGGTATCGAAGGAATAGGACCAAAGAGAGCGCAGGCTCTTGCTAAAGAATACAACACGTTAGATAACTTGATTACTGCTTTACCTATTAAGGGTAGATCAAAATATATTCAAAACTTAAATGCAGGTAAAGAACAATTAATTAGAAACGAAAAACTAATTAACCTAAAAGCGTACTGTATAGACGCTATATGTGCAGGTAAAGAAGGAGACGAGCCTCTTGCAAGACTTTCAAATTTGTAACATCAAAATTGAAAAGAGCACCATAGCTAAACAGCTTGAAAAAGAATATAGTATTGAGTGGGGGTTTAATCAAGATACCCCACTTGATTCTTTTTTTCACCTCAGAGCATGTATTCGTAAACCTATATCGATTAAGGCAGGACAAATATTACCAATCCCTACAGGCATATACCCTCAATTACCGAATCCAAATTTTAGAATAGAATGTAATTCTTTTACTGACTTAGTTTATGAGCAAGGCATATGTTTAGCAGATGGTATTTCTACTTTTGATTTTACGTTTAGGAATGAAATATGGCTTTTATTAGAAAATAAATTTAAAGAAGCACAAGTTATACAACCTACTCAAAAAATAGCACTTTTCTCTGTAAACTATAAGCCGAGAATGGTAATAGAATATGTTGATTGGATAGAAGAAATTAAATGGAAAAATCGTTCAGCCAAAAATTTCATTCAAAAAATTAAGAAAAAAATGTTACCCGACATTCACGATGTTAAGAAACAAAGACAGTTCAATGTAGGGTATGATAGAGATCAGGTAAAAAAATATATCGATGGAGGAGTCAGAACTTCTACAATACGTAAAAAAGGTGGAAAAGCCTCTATATGGTCTAAAAACATAGATAAAGGAGATAGTGATGGAAGTTAAATTAATTTCTTATTCTCAGATTAATAAAGAAGTATTTGAAGATACTGATGTTAAAAACATTGAAGATATTGTTGCATATTGTGCTAGAGTATCAAATCCTTCTAATCAGGATAATACAGAGACTAATGAAAAATTATTAAAATACTTAATTAGAGAAAAGCATTGGTCACCGTTTGAAATGGTTAATGTTTGTTTAGAAATTACTACTACACGTGACATTGCTAGACAGATTCTAAGACATCGTTCTTTTTCTTTTCAAGAGTTTAGTCAACGCTATGCTAATCCTTTGGATGATTTAAAGTCTGTGAGGAGAGAAGCAAGATTACAAGATACGAAGAATAGGCAAAACTCAATTGATACAGACGATAATGCGTTGCAACAATCTTGGAACGGTCAACAAGACTTAGTATGGTTAGCAGCAGTAAAAGCATATAACTGGGCTATTGATCGAGGAATTGCTAAAGAACAAGCAAGAGCAGTCCTACCAGAGGGCTTAATAGAGTCTAGAGTTTATGTAAATGGTACACTTAGGTCTTGGTTACACTATATTGATTTAAGAGAAAAAAATGGCACGCAAAAAGAGCACATGGAAATTGCAAGAGCTTGTGCTGATGTCATAACTAAGATATTCCCAATGGGAGCTACTTACTTAGCTCCTTCTAAAAGATGACAGTAGGATTTTTAACACAGTACTATAGAGGACTAGGGCATTCTCAGCGAATAAAGTTCATAGCAGAGCAAACAGCTAAACACGAAAAAGTAGTTGTTATGGATCAATTGTTTGAGCCGCCTATTAAGTTAAGTGTACCTCACATATCTTTTTTAAAGAACTTCACCGTACCGAGTATGGATGAAATGTTTAAGTTCATAATGCAAGAGCCTTTAATATATTTTAGAATAAAAAGATTTATTGATACTTTAGAAAAATATGATGTTAAAACTTTAGTGTGTGAAGGTTTTCCATTTTGTAGACAACAGTTTGCCCACGAATATTTTAGGTACTTTGAAGAGTGTAAAAAAAGAAATATCAAGATTATAATTTCTGTAAGAGACTTTCCCTGGGACGAACCCCATAACACATCTTTACAAGACTGGGTTTTATACACACAAAATATAGTAATTAAATATTATGCTGATGCACTATTAGTACACGGGGATGAAGAGATTTTACCCCTTCTCAGTGATAGGACTAGGCATGCTAATTCTAAAAGTATAATTGATGATATAGAAGATAAGATTATTTACACAGGTTACGTGTGTGACGAAGATCAGCCTTTACACTCTCGTAAGAACAATAATATTTTTGTCAGCACAGGACTTAACAAAGACGAATCTGTTATGATATTTAAACGCATCGCTGATATAGCTAATGCCTTTCCAGAGTATAATTTTATTATGCCTATTGCTAATAAATATAAGAATATTGGCGGTCGAAAGAACAAGAACATATTCCTTGTAGAGTATGTTCCTGAATTACGTAATAAACTTACTGATTGCTCTGCATACATTACTTATGGTGGGTATAATGCTACTACTGAAATTTTAAAGGGAAGAATCCCTTCTATAGTGATTCCTCGTCAATCAGGCCAAAAATTAGAGCAATTTATAAGAGCATACACTTTTGAACCATATGATTATTATAAAGTAATGAACTTTTCTGAAATTACAAGGGTCGACAAAGTTCTAAAAACAGTGCTAAACGGGTATACTCCTGCAAAATTTAATTTTAACCTTAAAGGGGCCAGCAACTCTGCTCAGATAATCTGTGATATACACAAAAGATAAACTATTAGATTTAATTGAGAAACATTATTTAACTTCTCATTATAAAGAGGCAATAGTGCTTGCAGAAAATGCTATGAAGAAATACTTAGAAAGTAAGGGCGATCCTAGCAAATTTACTAAAAAAGCTAATAAATTATATCAAAGAGAGTTAATAAGAAACTTTAGTCTTCTAGCTTATAGACACTCTCCTTCAGATGGGGTAATTTACCTTACGCTAAAGGAAAAGAAAATGTTAAGTTTGTTTCAAGAGTGTAATAAAATTATCTATATTGGTTGTGGATATTATCCATTCTCTCTATTCAACTTACACAAGAAATATAAACACTTGGAACTTATCGGGATTGAGCGTGATAAAAAAGCTTTTCTAAGTTCTTTTCAATTAGCTAAAAATTCCCCTGCTAAAAACAACTTAAAGATTACACATTGTGATGGAGTAAATTTTGATTTTAAGTCTTTAGACGATAAAGATTTAGTTTTTATAGCTCCTGAAATAGATCATAAAAATATTACTAATAAAATCATTTCTCAATCTTTAGTAAAGTTTTTTAAATGTTCAATGTCTTATGATACAGAATGGTTTACGGAGTTTTCAAATGACAAAAAGAATTAGAGATTTAGAAAAAGATTGGAAAGACTTAATTGTTAGATCTGAATTATCTAAATTAAAAGAATTTAATGATCTGGCTAAAGAATTGTCGGATGAAAGTACTTTTAAAATAGTTAGATCAAATCTTGTTTTTGAGAAGACAGAGGCCAACTCTTGGATATATAAGACTCTTGCTGAGAAAAAGAAATTAAAGTTATTTGATAAATGTTATCGTCTTATTTTAGTCGGTGCAGGTATGTTTCCTTATTCTATGATTGATATTCAAAGAAAATACCCTCACTTGAAACAGATTGGTCTTGAAATAATCAAAGAAAGGGCGGTCATTGCTAATGAATTAATAAAATATGGACCTCTAAAAGATGATATAAAAATACTTAATTGTGATGGCCTTTTGTTTGATTATTCTAAATTAGACTTTGATGATCTAATATTTGTATCTTGTGACGTAGATAGTACCGCGATAATTAAGGAGATCATGCAAAAAAGTAAGGCGCACATTTTTATCTGTGCGCCTTATGAAAAGAAGTGGTTAGAATCAGAGATAGGAAAACTTAATATTCAAATTCCAGGTGATGGATCACCTTTGTCTTATTTAGAATAGTTAATTTTTTGTTTTCCGTATAAATCTTTTAACTTTATTACTGCCCTTTTATTTAAAGGTTTCCGTTTATTCTTTTTTACTTTAGGCATCGAACGCTGAAATACTTCAGGAACTATCATTATTTTACTGTTTTAACCGACTGAGAATTAGGATTTTTAATCTCTTTAATGGTCAAGTTATGCCCAGTACGATAGTGCTCAAGGGTTTCACGTTTTTTTGCAGGGTCATATTCTTCACGCAAACCGTAACGATTGTCCCCAATCGTTACAGATTTACCTTCTCGCATTTCGACACCTGAAAGGGACTTAGCCATTACTTCATATCCTTAATGACTTTTCCGCCCATACCTTTAGTGACATCTTCAGAAGCTGAGTTAACACCTTTTGAAATAGCACCACGAGCGCCTGGGGTATTATCGCCAGTGCGTAGGTTACCGTAATGCTTTGGAGCACGCATATCTGCGCTCCACGCACCACCATCTGACCCGTTAGCGGTTTTTTTTGAGCCTTCTGCGGCTGCAAACGGAGATGCAGCTGCGGCTGCGCCCTCCATTGGTTGTTTAGCAGATTTACTAATCATTGCCATGTTTCATTCTCCTCTTCTAAAATTAGCTAATTAAAGCTGTTACTGTTTCAGTCATGTTACCGACATTAGCACCACCTGTTGAAGCTACAACAGTTGCAGTGATTGTTGGACTACCTGTGCCAACGACACGGGTGTGCTCACCAGCACCAAGACGACAGTAGTTAATCTCAACGTTTGCATTTGCTGCAATACCTGAGTTAACGCCTGTACCATCACAGAAGCTCATTTCAACAGCTTTTGTAGTAGTCATTTGAGCCAGCGTACCAAAATGGTTAACAGCTGATTCAGCGTTTGTAAATTTACAGTTCTCGAACAAAAGTGTACAAGAACCAATTCCAGTTTTAGTCACATTAAAGGTGTTTGATGTCTTTGCAGCATCAGAACCTTGGAATGTAATGTTTTTAAATGAGATAACACCTGATGAGGTATTAGCAATAGTCATGTCACCATCAATGATGATTTCGTCGGGATCTCCGACACCTACAAATGCATAGTCAGAAGCGCTAAGTGCTGTAGGGGCTGTGTAAGTACCGGGGAACATCAACACACCGTTGTTGCCCTGAGTTAGATCAGCAGCAGCAATGTCAGTGATAGAAGCTGCGTACCCGTCGATACCACGTTTATCAAAAGTAGCCATAGTTTTTTCTCCTTAAGAAAAGATTATTTATGATTGATTGTCACAAATATCTGTATATATGTCAAAATTTATTTATTCTTTTTCCTAAGAGGTTTACCCGCCGCACGGAGAGCTATTGCTACCGCTTGACGACGCTGTGCCTCTTTAGTCGTAATACCCATACGTTTAGCCAAAGTCCGGACGCCTTTAGCACGAGCTTTTGAGGGTTTTTTCATTAGCTCCTTGATATTTGTAGAAACTGTTTTTTGCGATTTACCACGCTTAAGAGGCATTCATCATCCTCACAGACGGAGGAATCATATCATCTTCCTCTTTAACTTCTGGCTCTACTGGTTCTTGCTCACTCTCTTTTGGTTCACTAGAGTAAAGCAGATAATCTCTTGCACCGTTAATGTAGGCTGATGATACAGCAAGCTTATTTGTCCACCAGGTAGGTAGAGAAGCTTCTGAGTCTTCAGGTAGTGCTTTCATTATGTCTGAAACATCTTCCATTATAGTTTGACACATCCTACGAGAGGAAGCCACATCAGTATGTCCATCTTTTATCTTAACCATTTTTTCTTCCTTGAGTGATTTATTACTTTGACGCATCTCTCCCATGCTATCATCCCACCAAGAGATTTCTGGATCTAATACACCATCATCAATAATTCTTAATATTCTTTTATCATACTCTTCTCTAGTTGGAGAAGCAATACCGTTTACAGCGTCGATAACGAATTGTACAGTTGCTGCTGCAATAGTCAGACTAGCACACTTTCCTGTTACAATTTGATTAAGTTCATCAATCATAATAGTTGGAGATGCTGCTTTCAACAACCCAACCATGTTTTTAGGCACTGTAAAATATAAGCTACCCTCAACGTATATCTTTGCTGGATAGGGGTGTAACTTATTAGTATTTGAGTCAACAATTCTAACTAAATCAAAGCCATCAATGTTTTTAAAAGTCATTGAATACGCTTCGTTATCCTCTGGATTCTTTTCAACATATGAAGGGGTGCCAAAAGCATCAATTAACTTAATAGCAAAGTTTCTTGGGCCTTCATACTCCCAGTCTCCTATTTCAATACCTTTATATTCCATTTACTTCTTCCTAAATCCAATTGGCTTAGAGTATTTAATTGGATACCCAAGCGAACGTTCTTTATTAATAAATTTCTCTAGTGTAGAATAACCCAATTTGCCACTGGTGGCAAGTTTTCTAATTCGTTCATTACGGCGTATACCCTGATTTGGGAATCTTAAAAACTTAAATTTTCCAACTTTGCGTAGTACTTTAGGTTTCATATGTTGTATTTTGAGCATAGGCGTCAAAGACAGTTTTCTCTCCTGTCTTCAAATTTTGCTCTTCCTTTTCTATTGAAGATATAAGTTTACCACACTGTGATTTACACAATTTAAATGATCTCTCATAACCTTTTAAATAATCTTGAAGTTTATTCCAATAATCATAACTTAAAATCTTTTCCATGGGAACATGAAAACCGTTAAACATATGTTCAAACTTAGGAGGATAGTAAAAACGATCTCCAGATGTCTCGTCATAATAATGACCACCTGTCCAACAACATCTAAAAACTAAACCTTCAGGAGAGATGTACCACTTACCCCAATCATCCCATACGCAACGAATTATTTTCTCTGCTGTTTTCATTGCGTCAGTTTTTTTAGTATGAACAAATTTTCCAGATTTAGGTGCGAATACGTCACGAGAAGTCTTCACAGTAGAGAACGTAGTAAATCCAGAGTCTACAGCAATTTGTTTGGCGGTATCTACCTGATGTTTATTATGCTCAAAAACTATATACTTCCAATGTACTTGAGGACGATGTGTAGCTATAACTGACTTTGCATTTGCTAACACATTTTCAAACTTAGTATTAATACGGTACTTAGAGTGAGTATCTTCTAAACCATCTAAATCAAAGTTTATAATGTCTTTATCTGTTAAAATATTTCCCACTTCGGTCCAATAATCATGACCATGTATTCCGCCATTTGTGTGTATCTTAATCTTAGTGCCTTGTGACTTTACGTACGAAATTATTTCTCTGAAATCTTTATTCATTATAGAGTCACCAAAATTACCGTTTAACAGTAACCACTCTACATTTTGTAGAAGTTCAGGATAAAATAATTTTTGAAAATTGTCATAAGTAATTGTATGTTGTTTATCGTTTAAGTTTATTCGGAGAGGTTTCCAACGATGGCACGCCGGGCATCTAGCATTACACCTAAATGTAAGCTCTGTTGTTAATTGTCGGTATTTTCTCATTATGCTAAACTAAATATTGTTACTACTGTTCCAGACGGGATAGATACGTCTTTAAATTGGATAGTATCATTAGATAAGTGATATACGAATTCTGTGTTACCTTGAACAACTCCGTCTAAAGATACTACAGCAATGTTAGCATGTGAAGTGATATCTCGTCCAACGAAAAAACAATTTGACGTGCCTAGTGCGGAGTTAACATTAGTAAAAGGTGTCATTTCTGTCGAAGCTGAGACATTATCTGAAACTACGTTGATATTAGCATTAAGGCGTGTAAATGTGATAAAGTCATTTGAAGCAGCGACGGCTACGTTAGTTACACGTCTTGCCTCGACAGCCGTAGCAAAAGTGCTATTGGCAGTAATTCTAGCCTGTAAAGCAGCAGCATTATCTGTTATAGCTGTATTAAGGTCGGCACCACCATATTTAACAGTTGTCGCTGAAAGTATTCCTACAGTAATATTACTTAAAGTTACAGCGGATAAAGAAGTATTAGAGGGGGGATCTGCGGTATCTGCTACAGTAAATGCTAAAGCAGACTCATCATAAAAGAGCGCCGCATTTCCTTGGTTACCTCTATTAAATAATATACCAACATCAGCAGAAGGAGAGCCTGTCCCTCCCTCATTCAACATTATCATACGGTCTTCTACAGTCAAACTTGTAGAATCGACTATAGTTTGGTCACCATTTACTGTAAGATTTCCAGTAATCACTAGATCATCTTGCATAGTTACTTGTCCGGTAAACGGGGTAGTACCAGTAATTATGTTAGTCACATTTGTGGAAGTTTGATTAAGATTAGCTAAAAGTTGAATAGTATTAGCAATAGCAGAGATAGAGTTACCACTTACAATACCAATATTAGCAGTAGCTTGGACACTGTTGGCAGCTGCGTTAAACGATACTATATCAACATTACCCTCTACAGTGTTAATATTTGACTGAAGAGAATTAATATTAGACGTAAGATCGACATGCACTGCAGCAGCATTCGCAGAAGCTGCTAAAGCAATCAAACCTACAGCACCTGGGCCTAAATGTCTAGCGCTGATAGCACCGTTTGCTAATAAAGCAGCACTTAGTGCGTTATCTGATATTACAGTTCCTGTTACACGTGTTAAAGCCATACTAGCTCCTTAATAAATTATTTTTTCTCATCTTCTGATTCTAATTCCGCAAAAAACTCTGATAAAAAATCTTTTTCTTCTAAAGCTTCTTCTTCAGAATCGTTAAAATGGGCGGCTACAACATCATTAGTTTCAATCTTTTCTTGTTCTTTAATAGGGTCAACAGACTCTTCAGATTCAGCAACTTCGTCAAAGAAGTCAGCTAAAAAATCTTTTTGCTCTAAAGCCTCTGATTCGTCGTTTTCAAAAAATTCTTTAATAAAATCTTCAACTTGTTCATCTACTGACGGAGGTTTGAGTAACTCATCATGAGTCATATCTATGCAGCATTTTTTTACAAACGATTCGATCCATTCTAAATCTTCTTGTTTTGTTATCTCTTCAGTTTTATCTAAATATTGTAACTCAGAAACGACATTTTCGCCACGTTTTTCATAAAAAATTCCTACGATTTCCCCTTCTACTAGTTCAGGGATTCTAGGCTCATGCTCACTAATTAAAGTAAGTGGAAAGGCCCTTTGTACTAATTTATTTGCTGCTTTTCCTTTGGAAAAGTCTCTATAATGGCAAAATACCATTTGTTGTTTCATTTCGTCTATTTGAAAAAGTATATATTCCATTTGTATCCTATGTTTTAATTATCCAATTAACAACGCAGTGTGGTAAAGTAACATCGTGCGTATGTCCAGCGAACGATATAGCTGTTATAGCTGCTGCTGTACCTGCGTCTTTCGCACCTGTCGAAAAGTTAGCTGTTGTAGGCGAATTAGGATTTGCATTACCTGATTGAGAAGTAACTTTTCCAGCTCCAGTTATTGCTCCGGCAGAAACCCCTAAACCAACAGCACTACTCAATCCATATAAAGCTCTACCGCGAGAATCAGGCAAATTAAATGTACCGGATCCGTCTCCCCCACCAAAGTTAACTCCACAAATGGCGTATAAAGCTGCGTATGTTGTCCTACTTACTGCAGCCCCATTAATTCGTAGCCAACCAGTAGGAACAGAGGCACTAGACCCACCCCAAGCAACTATGGTTCCAGCAGGGACTAAAGGAACAGGAGCTGTAGTACCTCCTTGAATGGCTGATTGCAGAGCTAAATTAGAAGCCATAGGCGCGTAAGCACCCCCTTGATCTTTAAGGTTAAGACCAGCAGTAACTCCTGTAGAGCCGTGTACATGGATTAAGGCGACGTTAGCAGTAGCGCGAGTACTAAATCCGATAGAAGTGTCTTGAGCGGCGGCAGACGAAATTTTAAGAGTTGCTGTAGCGCCTGCTCCACCGTCTCCTGCGCCTGTTGTGAAGTCAGCTTTTGCTAGAAGAACATTACCATCTTTAAGTCTATCAGCAGTTATACTATCAAAAGCAAGCATAACATTAGTAACAGAGGCATTTGTTGGGGGTATACCGACATCAACAATGTCTGTCATATTAGAAGCATTGCCTGTTTTTAGATAGAGACGAGCATTGCCTGATAAAGCACCAGAATCTGAAGGAGTAGCGACAAGCTCCCCTATCTCGTATGAAGCAATATTACCTGCTAAAGCAACAATACCGTTTTCAACTCTGTTACCTACACCAACACGGGTAAATTTACCACCCACAGGAGAGGATTTAAAATGTACTGAATCTGATATATATAACGCATTGGTAAGCGCACTTCTAAAGAGCATACCATCTTGTTCGCCTACCCCTGCTCCAGAAGCGACAATGTTAGTTGCAGTAGGTATAGCTTCAGATTTAAAATTCGTTAAGAGAGACCTAAGAGCATTGTTATACTGAGAACGCGCAGAGTTAAGAGAGGTACCTGCTGTTGGTTCAATAAAGGTATTGGAATCTACTAATGACATATATTATACTCCTGTTGCCGTTACTTGTACGGTGATTGGTCCATCGCCTAGACCAGCTGACGCACTATTCTCTATATCATACAATGTAAACTGCGCTTGAGTAGAACTAGCTGAGGTGACCAACGCTGTCTGTGCCGTAGCTGTTGCGATTGGTGTAAAATTAAGCACAGGCCTATTCAAAAATCCTGCAGAAGAATAGTTAACAGTTGCAGGACTAGATCCGAATGATACGTCTGTTGTAAAAATTGTAACTTCTTTTTCTAGAGTATACCGAAGTTTATCAAATGTAAAGTCAAACTGTTCAGGCTCTTTGTTGTTTACTACAAATTTTAATTGGAACTGTCGCAAGGTTCTAGTTCCTGCCTCGTAGGGTACAAAACCGCCATCACCATTATCTGCTTGATCAAAGTTGGGATTTCCATCAGAATCAAGAGTTAAGTTGCCCGTCGCAAAGCCTCCAGCTGCAACAGAATCATACAAGGCAGCATTTGCTGCGGTAGTAGTTCTAATAAATACCTGAGTAGATACAGCTCCTAAATCTCCTTCAAATGTCTCAGCAGAACCAAAATCATTAAATTGCTTTAAATCAACTAAAAAGTAATTAGTCCCAGCCACAGAAAGATTTGCATAATTATTTCCTCCAGTAGATGTTCCGTTTGCGAAGAATGTGTTGCCCAGCTTAATAGTACTAGCATCTATAGTTCCAGCAATGAAGGCAACAACATTAGCGTTTGCATAGTCTCCTTGGTCTAACACTCCTGAAGAAGTGTAAGTGGTGAAACCAGAAGAATCAAGAGCAGAACTTCTTCCAGAGTCAGTATACAACTGAACTTGTGTAGCGCTCACTCTATTTACATAAAGTTCTCTGTTATTAAGTTCATCCATTCCTAACACGTCATGGACAATAATTCTATCACCGTTTACAAGTCCGTGCTCACTGCCACTGGTAGTTACTACGGCTGGGGAGGCTTTAGTAATACCTGCTATAGGTATTGAATTTCCTACATAATCACCGCGAGTAGTTATGGCATAAACATTTCCTGATGATGTTGTACTCATCAAAGTTTGGTTATTGGAATCAAATCTAATCGCACTAGTGCCAGTAAAAGTAGTGTTACCATGACCTAAAATACTACCGATCCCACCAAAGCTCGTATCTTTTAGTTGCCCTGCAGATGTTGCTTCAGTAGAGCTTTCAATAATTTGTGAGAACTGATCATTAAAAGTAGATTGAATGGACTGAGTGCCTTCAGATTCAATTAACACTGCTGCTGTAATTGTAGCACCAAAATCTCGTATTTCTGTTAGATAAGTAGCCTCTCCGTCTGCTAATATATCTGTAGGAGAGCCTGATATCACACTGAATCCTGAACTAGAAGCGTTTGCGTTATCTACAAGAGTAGAGGGGTTGCCTACCCCAGGAGTAGTTCCATCTTCCTTAAAACGTACCACTCCTCCAAATAGTGTTTCTGTGAGAGAAGGGAAATTATCTTGTCCGTTGTTTGTATTAGTAATACCTGCAAAAGCTACACTCGGACTATCTTCGTTATAGGCAGCTACAACTTGGTTTCTATTAGGCCTAGAAGTAGTAATTGTAGTTGCAACCACGCTCTCACTTAAGTTACCAGATGTGTCACGAGTTCTTGCAAGATAGGTAAATGTACCGAATGTGTCAATTGGAATTGATTTTCTGTTAACTCCAGCGGCTACCTGTACAAAAGGGTTACCTGCAATGAAATTAGCCAAAGTAGCTGTATGTGTACCTTGAAGACGTCGGATGACCACTTCTTTCAAGTCTAAGTCTGCTAACTCATCATCTATTCTAGGATACTGCCAAAAAAGTGTAATCTGATCAGTTTGTTGACCACCTGTGAAGTTGAAAATATTTTGTGGTTTTGCTGTTTTACCGAGTATAGTTTTAGTAGCAGTGGTAGGAACACCTCTAATACTCTTATTTAAAGGTACAATCCGAACCGTAACAGTATTAACACCTGCACTAGCTCCTCTATTAGTAAAATTAATAGTATGCCTAATTTTACCGTCCACATCAACACCAGTGGCAGGAATTTTAACAGTATTGAAAGATGTTAGGTTAGAGGCACCACCATCTTCATTGATATCTTCAACTTGATCAAGTTTGTACGAAATTTCATAGTCGGTTACTTCTTGTCCAAGAATATGAGTAAATGAGACAGTAATTCGAACAGATACACCAGCAGTTGCGTCTCTATACAAAGACTCAGTAATCTCAACAGGACTTACTTTTTGTATAGGTAAATTACTAACTCTTATAGATTTTTCAGAAAAGGGACTTTTACGAGAGAACTGATTAATATTTCTAGCCTTTATAGATGTTATCCCTAGAGGTAAATTAGGGATGACAAGATCATCAGTTAAAAATAGCTGAGAGTAGTCAGTTGATAAATGTAGGTCATAGATACCATTATTAGCTAATCTAAATAGCCCTGGATACTCTTCCTCACTGTAGTCTAGGGTGCAAGTATTTGCAGTTACGTTAGCCACAGTACCAACAGGGTTAGGAGATATATTCGTAAAGCTAAAACCAGATAAATTTGATTCTGGTCTTTTTCCTAAATCAATTCTAAAAATTGAATTAGAACTAAGTGCTCCATTATAATTAGCGCTTAGTGGGTCGTAACTAGTAGCTATAACTGGAAATACACTATTTACAGAAGTTTGTACGTTATCTCCGACTTCTATAGCTGGTACAGTATAATGGTCTAGGTCAATTCTAAATTCAGTATCTCCAGGCTGCACGGGGTAAACAATATTAGCTCTTTTACCTGCAACCTTTTCATTATTATTAAATGTAAACTGTCCAGCACTCTGTTTAATACCGTCTACGAACAAAGTAGTAAATATTTTGTCTCTAGGTCTTATGGGTAAATCAATGTGTAGATCCGAACCAGCAGCCGCTGTTATTGTGTTAGTTACTTCAAATTGCTTTCTACTCCCGCTTACATAAAATGAGTTATTTGCGAAAAATCTGGAATCTAACATTTGACTAATACTGATATAAAAAGGTAAATCAGGTAATCTAGTAGATAATTTTTGTGCACCTGTTTGAGTATCGTTAATCTTAATTGTATCAACTGTTTTATCAAAAGCTACTATATTTGCTGAAGTAGCAACAGTATCATCCGCAAAGGCGATAAAATTCTTTAGGCTATTCTTACCTGTTTTCTCTACTAAGGGGATACTTACAAAATCTTGACCTTTCAATCCTAAAAATGTCCCATCATTGACTTCTAGCAGGTGCTTAAATATATTTTTCTCAAAAGCTACATTCAATCCCTCGACGGTAAGGGATAGGTTTGACCCAGAATCGACGCTAGTAATATTATTACAAAGTAATCTAACCTCTCCAATAGTGCTTGTATATCCATTTTTACCTACCAGAATACTTTGTCCTAGTTCTCCAGTTAAGGCGGCTGAATTATCTACTACAATATTTAAGACACTTTGATGAGCATTAGTTACAGGTGTAGAGCCTGCTGGCTTGGCTAAAAAGTATTCAGTAGAAAAATTCTGAGAGTATCCAGTTCTTTCTGTTTTATTATCAATTATACCGTCTACAACTACAGAACCATCTTGTAGCCTACGAGGGGAAGCTCTAAAAGAAAATACTGGAGGGGGTGGTGCTGAAAAAGCACTATCAATGTCTGTATAAGCAGTAGGAGTGTAGTCTATAAAAGTATCAGAATCAACATACACATTAGAAACGTATTCTTTTGCTACGATAGATATTTCTTCTGTTTCAGTTTCTCTTTCAATTTCGGCAACGGTGAAGAGTTTACCTGCCTTATTAGTACCTAGATCTCCAGGAGATACCCACTCCCCCAAGCTCCACAAATCGCCTTTTTCAGGAGCATCATTAGCTAACCAACCGTCGGTTTCAATGTTTACTAACGCGCCAGTAATTGGGTTAAATCTATCCCTTACAGTAAGCATGATTAAATCAGCACCTACTGATACATTATCTGTGCCAATAAATTGATAATCAGGAGCGTTATTGCTTACAATATACAAATCCATTCTATCATTCTTTTGTTTGATAATACGTAGTGCTACAGGATAAGTATTGTTGGTAAATACAGCATCTGTTAACGCAGGAAAAGTAAAATGTTCTAGAGTTACATTAGGATTAGCTGCACCTACAGCAGAATTATTAGCTACTTTTCCTCCAAATCCGTAGTTTACTCCTGTCATGTTCTGAGAGACAGATATAACATCTCCAGGAGCTAGGGCTAAAGCTTCTAAGCTAGTAGTAAATGAAATAGTTCTTCTGAGATACTTTGTAGCCGCGATATGATACTGTGCATATCTAAGCGCCTGACTTCTTCGAGTAACTCCCTGCAGATCGAGACTCATAACATTTTCAATTGTAGAACGATCTGAACCATCATTTTTATCGTCAGTATCAATTCTTACAGTTTCTCTTTTGTAATGATTTCTTGGGTCAACATAACTAACTTCAACCCCAGTAATCATGTCACTCTCTCTGCCTCCACTGATAGAGAAAGAACCATCTTTAATATTAGTTTCATTGAAAATCATTGTGGGATATCGATTAGGTTGATCTACGGCGAGGGATAATTTACCAAACGAATATACTATAGTGCCTCTGAAAGATGCTGCAATCGTATTCAAAATATCCATTGTCGGCTGTACATCTGAAATTTGCATATCACAAATAAATCTACGCTCTTTGATTGGTGTACCGTTAGGTAAACCTGTCAAGAGTGTCCTAATGATACCTGGATTAAATCCTTTTGGTTTATTACGATAACTACCATCAGCTAAACCATCTACTCCTTGAAATTTACCCGTAATTTCATCACATGCGTCACAATACTGAGCTACTTGATAAAACTTATACTTATCTATGTTATCTTCTTCGATACCTAATCCATAAGTTTTATTTGTTAAGATATCGTAAATAATCCAGACTGGGTTCTGGGTCCAAGAATATACAAACGAACCATCCCACGTTCCTACATATATTTGAGGATTAGGATCACTAAGTGCAGTACTTCCACTTTTTTGTAATCTATAACCTTGAGTGCCTATATAAAAACCTTGAGAAGCTAGACCGGGAACCTCTACCTGTCTCCAATCAATTTCTCCACTTTCTAAAATAGGTTGGTTATAGTTTGAGGGGACTTTGACAATTAAACCTTTTACCATTGAGGTAAAAGTAGGGATTTGTCCTACATGCTCGTTAATAGCTTTAAGAGCATATCCAATATGTGCAGTTCTTGGATAAGACTGCGGAGCTCTTTCTATCTCTGCCCAGCCGATGATCTGAACGTTAGAATTAATTCTTGAATCACCGCTCTCACTAGAGGTTTTTTCTATTGAAAATTTATAGCCATCAGTACTTTGTAGCGAATCTGGAATTTCAACAGTGACATCAAACTTATAGGCAACATTAGTCTTACCAGAGATTGTTTTTTTAATTAAGATTAACTCTCCAGCCTTTGAATGACCTGCGGGGTACACTAAAGGTTGACCTGCTCTATCAAACATCTGCACCTGAACAGTTAAAGAGTGTCCTGACACATTACCTTGATCATCTTGTTGGAATAAAGAATTACATACAAATAAAAATCTAATAGCATCCCATGCAAACGCACTAGTATCCTGAAGAATTACTCTACTCTCAGGAACTCCATCGATATTTCCTTTCTTAAGATTAACAGGAGAAGCAAAATTTTGAGGAGTTATAGACTCATCACCAAATTTTTTAAGAGGAGCTTGTGTAGTTGTACCAGGGTTGCTTAGTGTTTTAAAATCACTTGTTTTTTCGCCACCATCGCCGTCTAAGTTGATAAGATCATCAATAGAAGAATCGCTTACTTCAATATCTTGAGGGCCATTAGGATTAATTCTATAAAGAGGGCCTTCTCCTAAAGCTATTGTAGCAAATAGAATATCCGTAGCGAAAAGTGAGTTAGGTTCTTCGTTATAACCACCTGCATTGCCGCCACCGCCACCGCCGGCTCCTTTAATAATTGGAACTTGTTGTTCATTAATATTAACAAAGTTTCTTTTCATGTATCAAACTTTTCTTGTACGGTGATTGACGCGCTTGCATCATGGTCTGTGGTATCTAGATACCCACTAACAAAGTGACCTGCCACTCTGAATAGTCCGTAATTTAGCATTATAGGAGTACCGCTATCTATTGTATTTTTAAGAGAGCCAAACATATTATTTTGTCTTGAGTTTTGATCTGTACGCTTAATGTCAGAAGGTTTCTTAGTAAACATTGAAGTTACAAGAGCTAGTCCTGCGTTAACTGCTAGAGTAGTACCCATAGAACCTAAACTAAAGCCTCCTGCCGCACCAAGTTGAGATGCACCAATCTCTCCTGCAACATGAGGAGCAATACCTGCACCTGAAGACATGGCACCTGCACCTCCAGCTGCTGCCGCTCCTCCTGCCCCAGAGCCCCACATACCCATACCTGCAGGACCTGTCGCAACTGCTAGCATAGCGGCCATTAAAAGGAATCTAGTATTTTTTCCGCCACCACCCATAAAATTAGGTACAACGTAAAAACAGTCATCTTCTTTTACTCGTCTAATGAATAAGTCGTCTTGAGTAATAATTTCTTTATCTTTATTAAGTAGACAATAAGTTTCATCAATCAAACCATTATCAACACTTTTTACATAGTTACGAAATTTTGTGTGCATAGAAGTTAGATATACTAGTACATCAGCATATCTTACGACATCAACTTCATAAACCTTTTGTGTAAAAAGCTTGCTATAAGCAGAATGAACAATAATCTTACTTAACAAAGTGTTTTTCCTCCAGCTTATCAAACATAAGCGCGTCTATACGATCATTATACCAGTATATGTAAAATTTATTATTGAAACCAACTAAAAATTTGTACTCTTGAAAAGCTGCTCCAATTTTATCATCCTTACTTGGAATTGGATTTTCATCGCCTGGATGAGAGTGAAATATGCCCCAGATATTTTCATCATGTTTTATCAAGTCTTTAGGGTCTAACCAGAAAGTTGTTTTCGGATAGTCACTGATATTTTGGCAAGGAACATATTTAAAATCTTTTGTAATAATACCAACTGCCTCATTTGGGTAGTCTCTTAAAGCATGATTGTTCATGTCTTCTTTTAGCTTGGCAAATCTTTCCATCTGTAAATTCCTGTAGTATATTGTTTAAACCATGTTTTGTACGGGTATACAGCGCTATCACGATTAAACATAGTTTGTAAAATTTTACCTTCGCCTACATACATAGCGCAATGATTAGTAACATTAGTGCTTCCGACACTCATTAATAATATATCAAATTGTTTGGGTATTAAAACTTTATTCCATCCAAAATTATCTTGTTTAGTCTTAATGCCTTCTTCAAAAAACTGATCGCTTGTTTTATTAAACCAGTCTTCGTCTACTATGTTACAAAAGTCATAGGACGCAAGAGGGACATGAATTTGCAACTCTTGTTTAAATACTAGGCGCAATAGATTAACGCAATCAATACCCTTAGTAGGATCATCTCCTAAATGTTTAAAAGGAAATCCTACGTAGTTATCATACCATTTTGTCATGTCGATAGAATGAGTGTATACATTGCCACCATTCTGGTGATATTGTTTGTATACATGAGAAACCCCCCTCCTCAATGTGAAGCATTTTTGTTGGTTGCAAGAATAAACCAAAATGAATAATCAAATTAGTTTTATTAGACTTAAAGGTTATTACATCATAGTTTTGAGCATCCGTCAAATTAACTTTTCTAAAGCAGGATTCTGCCCAACTATCTACAAAGTCTGTTGAGTATAGCTTTAACCATTTTCTTGAGGGAGGATAATCTGGAAGAGGAAAGTCTAAATCTAACTCTTGGTTATAGAAATTTTTTATTAGCCTGATACAGTCTACATTACCGTACTCATGTCTTAAACTTAAATATTTTTGTACCATGCAGCATATTCTGGATAGATCGATTCAAAGGACTCATTACGTAATAAGTCTAAACGTGTTTGTTCACGTTTGAAGTCTGGGAGTAGTGCAGAAAGATCTCCCCCATTCATATAAGACAGCCAACTCTTTATCTGAGATAAATCATGAGGAGATAGTATATTTTTGTTTTTTATGACAAAACGTTTATAAAGTTCAACTATTTGTTTTTTACAGTCTTTAGGTAAACACTTGAGATTAAACATTTCTGGGCCATTAAGTATATTACCATAATAATTGAACCCATTCTTCTTACACCAAAGAATTAAATCAGGCATTGAAGTAATACTATACAAACTAATTACACAACTAAATGTTGAAATGTGTTTCTTAAAATAAATCGCGTTTGCTTCAAAAGTTTTCCAAGACAACCCCTTTCGAGTATATTCTGCCCTAGTACCGAAACCATCTATACTTGGCCAAAGATCTACAGACTTAAAATTACTCCATATATCTTCAAGATCATACTTCTTAAACTTAGTGTAACTTAGGTTAGTATTATATTGAAGATTAATATTTTTAGCATAATCTAGTTCTATCAATTTAAGTAGTAATTTATAATGACCTTCTTGTACAAAAGGTTCTCCTCCAGCAAAATAAACATCTTCTAATTCAGATAAATATTCTGGGAAGCTAGACCAAACAGCTTCGTTATCAGAATAATAGTCTACTACAGAACTTAGTTTGTTATCCGGCCAGTCTGTGTACCAGCTTGTCGAAGCGAAAGGACCGCAGGTTCTGCATTTAAAATTACACAGATTACCGAAACGTAGATCTAAATAAGAAGGTTTATTAGGCAGGCTACCGTCGTCGTTGGTTAAATCTTGTAAGTAAGCTTTTTTCCTGAACCTTTTATTAACTTGCTGCCTATTGCTAATACTATCTCCATGAACTTCTCTGTCATAGCATACTTTCTTACAGCCTTCGGGGATATCTCCTTTTAAAAATCGCTGTCTGATGTTCCGATAAGATTCTCCGTTCCAGACTTCATCTAAAGTTTGTTTATGATTACCTAATACGGTTGATTCGTCATCTAAAAATTCCACATGACAGCATGCTCTATACTCGCCACTTATAGCGCCGAATAGATGCAACCAAGGAAGTATGCAGCCTTTAATTTTTTGATTTTCGGTCAAATCATTCTCTATTGAATTGGAACAGTTCTGCCTGTTGCAGGGAAGCCGCCAAAATGTTGTTGATTATTTCTAATTTGGCAAGATATTATAGACTTACCGCAAACATCGCCAGAGGCGCTAGAAGCGGTCTGGTTATTAGCCGCAATGGGATTAGAATTAGAGGTAAGACTTGTGCCAGGGATAGATAAACCGCCCGGGCCAGGATACTGACACTCTTCTCCTTTATATGTCCATTGACACGTATTTTTATAAAATTTTCTCTTAGGAGTTTGTAATTTAAAGTATTGTAACCAAGAAATTAAGTTAAATGATGCTACAGATTCACTCAGTCCTTCTAATTGATCTATTTTAAAGGTATCCTCTATATAAGATTCGCCATCTTTTTCATTATTTACAATATACAATGCAGAACCAACACTAGTATCACTTTCTAACTCGTTTGATAAATAGATGAGTGCATTATCCTCAATAGATTGAATTGTAGCCTCAGTCGTGCCCTCTTGAGCAAATACATTATCGCCTATTCTATAGGGCAGTGCATTATAAACTTCAATCACATTTGATCTAACACTTTCAATTTTACTGTACTCAGGCCAATAATCTAAAAAATTAGCAAATGTAGTTTTAATCTCAACTACTCCGCCAAGTAAATCTCTAGTATCAAGTTTCTGCTCAACCCACTCTCCTCCTACAGAAATAGTTTGATCTCTATCAAAAGAAGCATTAGCTTTACCATATACTCCTTCAATTGAAGCACTATATGCTAGACCGTTAGCTCTTGCTCTCGTAAGAGTATCAAAAGCTTCGTCACCTACTGATCCTACATCTGCTGGATTAGCATTTAAAGTTCTAGGATCAATCCCATGAACTGCTTCTCCATTAACAGTAGCTACAACTGAATTAGATATGTTATTACCTGCTAAAAAAGGGTCTTCTACAACAGAGGTTATAATATTGTCTACATTAAAAATATCTAAAGTAAGTTCGTCAATTTTGCCCTCAGTACCTTGTGCGAGTGTTGACATATTGACAGGGAAAGGAATATACGATGTAGAATTATATGATACGTTATATAAAATATCAGATGTTAAATCACCTACTACTTCAGCAAATCTAAGTGGAAAATTATTAGGCCACGCCCTGCCCTCTCCTTGACCGGTGGGATTGCCTGCCGCATTTGGAGGATACCATTCACCTGGATAATACAACGTATATAACCTGACTATTGGATTCTGTGCGAAAGCGTTTTTTGCTGCTTTGAAATTACTAGGTGCTATAGCAGAAATAGTAGCTGTAGCAGTAGTAGTATTACCTGACATTGTGTTTGATTGAAAAGGTAAAGAAGTGGTATTTAAGGCGCCATTAGCTGAGGTAGATAAAGTAATGATATTAGATCGTATAGTCTCACTTGATTTAAACTCTTGTAACACATTATTTAATTTTACTTTAAGAGTCTTAGTTGACGCATCAACATTTGCAATAACTCCTGTAGTGCCTGTAGTTACGCCTATAACTACATTTTTAGATTCAAAATTAGTTACACTGTTTACAGTTAAAATTACATCATAAGACCTAGCGCTCATTAATCAAATACCTCTTGTAGCTTGAATGATACGCTATAAAAATTATCAATTAATCTGTTACCATTTGAGTATGTTTGTTCAACAGCTAGAGGTCCCTCAAATCTTACAGTTATAGTGCCTGTCTCGTTAATATGAGATAAATCAAAACTAAAAGACTCAAACTCTCCGCTTCTTGCTACATAAAAGTTTTCAATAGCTGTTTTCTCGACTCCCGTAACGGTCGAATAGGTGAGGTCATATGCTCTTTTTGATCTTCTTGATTTAAGTCTTCTTTTCTCGTAACCAGCCTGTGACATGAACTTTACTGTACCAAATTCTCTAGTAGAACCAATACCTTTATCAGGTTTACGATCTGACATAGAAGTAAATCTATCAATGGTCTCGGTGGTAGAATCATACACTCTTACAGAAAGCTGGTCAGCGGAATTGATTGCCCCAAGAGGAGCTCCTGATATAACAGTCATCCGATCGTGCTGACCAAAGGGTGAAGCAATTGGTTGAATACTAGCTGTTTTGTATCTTGGAGCTGCTGCATATCTGAAGAAACTCATTGAGCCATCAATCATCTCACCTACAACATTTGCATTACCAAGTTGAAGAGGTCCTGAACCAGTTGAACCTTTTAAGAAGTTTCCATGATCTACTAATACATTATTGACATACAAACGAAGGTTTTCAGTAGTTCTTTCATAGGACAAGGCTACATGATAAGACGCAGCGGCATTGACATTACCGCCATACAACTCAGTTATACTACCACCAACACTTGACACAAAAGCAACATTAGAGTTAGAACCTACTACTCTTAAGAAATAATAGTCATCTGCATCTTGATATCTTGCCATTAATGTTTGGTTAGATCCCATTTTTGCTCCTGCATCTAAGCTGAAGTGAGTATCTACAGTAAAGTCACCAATGTGTATATCATAATCCTGATGAGAAGGAATTTCTAATGAGTTAGTACCAGAAAAAGTAAGTGTATTAGATGAATACGCGGTTGTACCTCTTGAAGTAACTGTTTTTGCGTAAGGACTTTCGTCAGTAAGATTACTAACAAAGTTTAAAAGTAGTTTAGTAGCAGTGTTATCACCTATATCAATTCCATTAAATCCTAACACAGTTGAAGGGTATGTATAGGCAGTAGGTGCTTGGTAAATACCAGATACATATACTTGTAATTCTGCCACAGAATCAGTGTTAGCACCAGCGGGTAGTGCAAAAGATTCAGTGTTAGCATTGATTAGGTAGGTGTTCGAGTCAATAATCTTAGTAGAAGTATTACTATATTCAACGGCAAGAGTAGTAAAAGTTGAACGAGTAGTTCTAAATTTTGCAGGAATTGATACTGTTTGAAGAGTTAAGTTAGAAGCGCTAGGTGCGATAGCAAATGATATGCTTTGTCCTGCGTTTGATAGAGCGTAAGAGTCAGTTGCTTGTAATACTCCATCTGAAAAAGCAGCTACTTCCCCTGCAAACGAAACTGAAGCAGGTAAGTTAAAATATGTTTGAGCAGCTGTAGAACTGTACGTTACCGTCGCAGTTACGGGATACGCTGTAATAGGGGCTGTTGCATCATCAGGAAAAGTTGCCATTAGTAATTACCACCTCTTAGAGATTTTCTTATAGAACCGTTGTTACGGAGATCACGAGTTATAACATCAATAATCATTTTATCACCATTCATACGAGGGGCTGAAACAGTAGCTCCTTTTGGTGAACCTTGATTGTTAATATTAACAGAAACGTTACCAGGTGACACGCTTCCAGTTGCATTCATTGCTCCAAGTGCCTTTCCACCAATAGCTTTAGCCATTGGTTTGCGAATGACGAATTCGCCAGGCTCAAGAAGTGCAGGTACGCGGTCTCTCATTTGATTAACACGACCTCCGCCAGCCATACGAACGATGCCACCAGAAGCCATCTCTTCTTGGCTTTGTTCATCGACACCTTGTGTCCCTGGCGGCCCAAATCCAAGAGCCCCCAGGACGTCAGTAACACCAAAAGGTTCGTGCCCTGTTATTGACTTTCCAACAGATTTTCCTGTCATTTGTGCTTGTGCCGTGTGTGCCATTCCTGGAGGGCCTGCTAGCCCTACTATGCTATTAATAGCAGTTGCAATAGCTCTCCCCACTAAACTATCATTATCCTTGCCCTTTGCATCATTAGCAGCTCTTTCTGTATCTCTCATATCAGCTTCAATAGTATCTTTATCTATCGAAGTCCTATCAAGACCTAATTGCATACCAACCAATCCAGCTATTGTTTGATTGTTTGTAAAGCCTCTGGCCATGAATCCGCGAGCTGCTGCAACCATTCCATCACTTTGTGCCGCCTCATGTGATCCTCCAGGAGCGCTCGGAGACTTATCTGCACCAAGCTGACCAAAACCAGGGTTACCAGGACCCGGGCCACCAGCACCGGCACTACTAGCGCTACCCGGACCACCGCTATGGTCTCCAGATCCAGCATTAGCACCTGCAGCACCTTCAGCGATAAACGCAGGTAATCCTTTGTATGTCTCACCGCTTCCGCCTAGTTTTTTAAGGATAGAAGCTTCACCAGGAGTGATGTATGCTTGCATATGAGGCTGACCTTTAATCATCTCCATCTTACCGCCTGGAATGGCAGAGTTCATCATTTGAAGTTGGTCCATACCAATGCGCTTAACAGCTTCTTTACGCATAACAAACTCGCCAGGCTCTAGCATTGCGTGTACTCGGTCGCGTCTCATTACACCCCCACCAGCCATGTGGACGGGTCCACCACCTGCGAATAGACTTCCTATGAAGCCAGATATACCAGCAGCTACAGGTTTAGCAATGGTAGTAGCGAAAACTTCTTGCTGAATAGCTTTCATCATTCCACCAAGCATGTCTCTGAAAGTATTACCGATTGAATCCATTGTGAGAGTACCATTTATTAATTGTTCGTTGAGATTCATGAATGCATTTGTGAAACTACCTTCAACAATACCTAGAGAGTTACTTAAAGCCTGATCTAATCTAAATTGTGCGGATAACTTGTATCTTTCCTCTTGTTTGGCATATTCTAATGCGGTTATTGCAGTCTGCCTGTCGATTCCTGCTTTTTGCATTTGTAGAATTAAAGTATCAGCTACTGCATCTTTTTCTAGATTTGACAGACTGATCTTTTCGTCTAAAATGGCTTGGGCTATACTTCTTTCGTCTTGCAACCCTTTAAGTTTAACTGCATTGAGTTCTTTTATCCTACCAAATTCGTCCTCTGCTCCAGTTTTTCTAATATTTTGAGCTTCTATCTGAGCATCTATACCAGTTTGAGTATTAGCGAATGCAATATCAGCCGCCTTAAGCTGCTCTGTATAAATACTTTTAGTGGTCGCAGCTTGCTTGTCAAGACTACTAAGAACAGAATCAATATTACCAGTATTGATATTAAGAGCATCAATTTTAATAGGCGCTAAGTTCTCTCCAGATAAGATACTTGCAACTTCTCTATAACCATTTAGTATTTTTGTATTCTCTCCAAGTATAATCTTATCATTATTAATTCGCTCTTTGATAAGGGCAGCATTACCTTTTTGAATTTCGATCTCAGCAAGTTTTGTTTCTTTAGAAATATTAGCTTGAAGAATAGCTGCATCTTTCTGAGCAAGAGCCTGTTGACTTTGAAGACCTAATATATTTAATTGAGCGTCTACAGCAGCTTTGGTATTTTTTAATTTGATCTCTTCAATCTTTTGTGCTTCAGTTATCGCAGTCGCAGCATTTTGACGTTTTTGATTTTCGATCTCAAATTCTTTAGCAAGTAATGCATTTCTATCGTCAATAGCTTGAATTTGATTTTCATAATCATCAATTGCGGCTTGGCGACGCTGTTCAATTGCAGCTAATTCGAGCGCGGTAGCTGCTTCAGCTGCTTTAATTCTGATAGCACTCATCTCTTGAGGATTGTTAACACCTCTCATTTCTGATATAGATACTTGACGATCTGCTTGACCCTTTTTAATAGCTAACGCTGCATTCTCACGGGCGTTGTTTAGATCTCTTTCAGCATCGCGTTGTTTTGCAAGCAGAGTTTGTCTTTTTTGCTCAAAAGTTAAAAGTTGTTTACCTAAGTCCAACTGTCTTTCATTATTAGCAACTTCCTGATTCTGTATTTGAAGTGATTTTTCTGCATTTTTTAATAGCCTATTTGCGTTTGCTTCACGAGCAGACTCAGAAGCTTTAGCTTCTGAAATTTTCAAACCAATTTGTGCAATCTCATTTTGTTGACTAAGAATTTTTAGCTGATTAGTCATTTGAATAGTTTTCTTCTCTTCAGATATTCTTTGTTTATCTAAAGTTGCTAACAGTTTTAATTGTCGACCCTCAGTAGCTTTAATAATCTTTGTTCTAAGGTCTAATAATGCATTCGCCTTAGCCAGGTCTTCAGGATCTCCAAAATCCATAAATTCTTGAGCATCTGCCTGAGTTTTCAAATTAGCTAGTAACATTGATTGATTACGTGCAGCTTCTTGGCTGTTACGGGCAAAGTCTCCGGTAATACTTACTAACCCTGACAAGGTAGCTTCGTCAACTTCTTTAAAAGCTCCTGAAAAAGTTTTTGATATTTTTTTACCTAATTCATCTATGGCAACAAATTCAGTTACTGTTTTACCTACAGTTTCACTTACTTTCGCAAAAGAATCTGTAACTAAAGTCGCAAATTCTGGAAGACCAGCTTCTTTAAGAAGTGTAGCTGCTTTTGCAGCTTGATTACCAATAACACCAAAAGCCGAACCAGCCTTGTCAGCAGAAATAGTGCCTTTTGCTAGTTTATTTTCTAACTCAGTAACTTTTTGAGCAAAGTCAGCTGCTACGGCAGCTCCTTTCTCAATTTTAGGAGTTAATTTTAAGGTTGAACCGTCAAATTCGCCTATTGCCAATTTTCCTGCTTCTAGTGAAATACTTAATTTGTTCGTGTTCTCGTCTAACTCAAACAGTCCATTTGCTACAGCTCCGCCTAAAGATTTTGCAGCAACATCAGATTCTTCTGCTAAAGTGCCTACTACTAAACTAAGTTTCAAGAACTTTTCTAAACTAGGATTAAGGGCTACGTTAGTAGCAGCTAGCTCTTCCTGGATTGCCTTTATTCTATCTTCAGCGCTTTTGAAAGAGAAAGTAAATTCTCTGGCAAAGAAACCCACAATTCCAGTATCCTGAAGATTTTCGATTTGGCGTTTTAATAATGCAGCATCGTTTGATAGTCTCCGAGTGCCAAGACTTGCCTTTTCAGAACCCGCTACTAAAGCTTTACCTAATTCCTCTGTAGTGCCTTCTATTCCACGAGTTAACTCCTCAAATACAGGAGTTCCTTCTCTAGCAGAAGCTACAATCGCGTTTAATCCTGCTTCTGTACGTCTAGATTCAGCTGTAAAGTTTTTGTAAGCTTCACTCAGTTCTCCGATTAAATCAAAATCAAAAAGTGAACCTATTAGTTGCAAACTTGTAATTGCTATTGCTACAGCTTGAAATACAGCAAAAGCTCCTTTTAGTACTGTACCTAATACTCCTGCTGCTGTAGCAGCTACGTTAAGAGCGCCGGCAAATCTTAACCCCGCTTTACTAGATGCTTTTATTTGTTCTTTTACTAAATCTTGTGTTTTCGCTAATCCATTAGCTCTAATTTTAGATTGTTCTAATTGTTTATTATAATCTGCTTGACTTATAACACCTTTTTTAATATTCTCATTTAACGCTGCTTGAACGCTATTTTCATTATCAATCAAGGGTTGAATCTCTTTTTTTAATTTAAGAGCTTGCTGAGTAGTAAAACCTCCTGCACTGAGTTGACGTTTAATATCTGCGCCTTGAGCTCGTCCAGCACCTGGTAAAGCTCCGCCACCAACAAAGGCAGCACTTGCTGCACTAGCCTGCTTTGAAAATGCTTCGGCATTTTTTGTAGTATTTGCAAAAGAGTCGGCAACACCACTTAAGCGTTGACTCAACGCCCCCAAACCGTCCACTGCAAAGGCTCCGATAGCTGTTTTTAGTCGTCCAAATACAAGAAGACCTACAGCACCTAAAAGCGCTAGTCTGTTACCTAAACCTTGGTCTAAAAATTTTGCGAAAGGAACAAGAGCATTAGCAAGGACTCCTCCTACTTGAATAGCTAGATCGCTGAAATTAGCTACAAGCCCTTCAAAGACTTCTTGTGTAGTCTCGCCTTCGTTTATGATATCTGCAAAAGCTGCTTCACCATCTTTAATCACCTGAGTGACAAAGGCTTGACGTTTTTCAAAACGAGTTAGAGATGCGGCTGATTTATTTAGAGATGCGGCATAAGCTTCAACAGCGGGTTCAATACGAGTAAAGATACCAATTTCGTCAAGTAGTTCAGGCTCAAGTTTAATTGCACCGCGAGTAATACGTTGAAAAGAGTCTGTGAGATTTCGTCCTAAAGCACGTGACGCTTTAAGTGCTACACTACCAAGTTGTTCAATTTGATCAATATTAAATCCAGCAGATAAAGCCAAGTTAGCTTGAGTAGCTGCTTCAATAATAGATAATTGTCCTGCAGTGATTGATTTAAGTGATTTGACTACTGATTCAGCATTAGTACCTGTAGCATTAGCTAATTGTTCTGTACCACGAAGAATAGTTTCAAACTGAGCAGCTCGATTAAGAGCAGTAAAAGCAGCAGTTAGCGCAAATACGTTAGCAGCGGCAGCTGCATAGACGCCAACTACCCCTCCCAAGCCTTGGGCTTGTGCAGAAAAAGAGCGACCCGCAGAGGCAGAAGACTGTCCTAGACGGGTCTGGGCTTTACCAATTTGATCCGTTTTTTGTGCAACATTTTTTGCACCTTTTTCGGTAAATTGGGTTTCAATAATATTTTTAATTCTTTGACCAGCCACTTATCGTCCTCGTTGCGCTTTTGCTAGCGAATCTCTTTCTTTTTGCTTTTGAGCATAAAACTTACCAAGTTCGCCCTCTCCTACTTGAAATAAATCAAACACAAGTCTACGGTCTATAATCTCATAAATATTCATTATAGCTTCTAAACCTGCGTAGTCTTTACCTAACCAAGTCCCGCTTGTCCCTTCCCACTTATCTGGAAGAATGTTTAATAGCATAAGAGCTTGTTGAACTTCAGGTGCAAAGACAGAAGGATCTTTAGGAATATCGTCTTCATTAATTTCCCAACCCATCTGTTCACACATATCAATGTACTGATCTTGACTCATACCTCCACCAAAAAAACTATTGCGAAGGTAGTCTATTAGTTTTTTGAGTTATCCTCGGCTTTTTTCTTAGAGAATTGCTCAAAGTCATTCATACAGTCGGTGACAAATTGATCAAAAATAGTTGAATTTTTTAGTAGCTCAATTGCATCTTCACTACTATATTCGATTTCTTCGTTAGCGTCCATTGCAGAAATGTCAACAGGTAAAAGAACCGGAAGATGTTTAGCCTTAAGACCTTTCCAGCTTGCAATAGCTTTTTCACTATAGGCTTCAAGAAAACGCTCGTTGTCAACTTCTTCTTCTCGTTGACGGGTACGCTTATTAAATTTAAAGGTAAGAGCTTGACTACGAATCTTCATTAGATCTTCACGTGATAAAAAGCGAAGATTTACTTCAAACCCGTCAATGTCTGGAAATTCTACCCAAGCTGTTGTCTCTTTGGCAATTAGTTTTGAAATTTTACTCATGTTTTCCCCTCTAGGATAAACGAATGCCCACTACGGATCTGCTTCTCTAAGGTGAGGGGGGACCTTGAATCGCAAGTAGTGGGCATTCTTCTGGTTAAAAAGTTAATGTTCCCCCTCAGAAACATTAGTTACTAAGCTTTCTTAGCAAAGATAGTTACTTCTCCACCATCACCTTTATTGGCGGTGGTTTCTTGAGCAACGAAGTTAACAGTCATAGAAATCACATCTTCTGTAGCGATAGATGGGAATTCAAATTGAACTGCGTCAAGTTGGAAAGCGACATAAGGAGCAGTAGTTCCTCCGACAATCAAGTTAGCATTTGATGTCTGTGCAGAAGAAGTACGTGAATCTTCTGAAATGTTGCGTAAGAATCCAGCTGATTCAAGATCTCCAGTACGGAGATACATAGTAGCTGAACCTGTGACTGCACGAGTTCCTGTAAACTGACCAATCGGCTCGTTTAGAGCTGAAAGTTCTTCAGGTGTCAAGTAAGTAATATTATTATTGTAATCAAATGATAGCGACGTGACTGGGAAGGTAAACTTCTCGTCTGCCGCAGATGCAGTTGCTTTATGATGGAACTCAATAGCACTCAAACGATTCTTGATGAATGAGTTAGTTCCGACAGAGCCTGCAACGTTCATTTGTCCAAATGGATGATACGATGCTGTGGCTACAGCAGTATGGTCAAGTGTATGAACATTTGAGTTAGCGGTTACTGTTGAACCAGAATTTAGGATTCCACCAAACACTGAAACAGCATTATTACGCGGAGTTCCAGTAAGTTCTTTCATGGTAGTACCAAAGCCTGTCCATGTTACAGTAGCGATTTCTTCGATACCCGCATCAACAGTTGCGCCGTTAACAGTTGCGTTAGACACCTGATAAATAACATTATCAAGTTTAAAATACATATGGTTTTCAGTAGCAGTTGAGAAGTTAGAGGTTGACGCGTGTGAACCTGTACCAGCTGAAGTAGTTTTAGTCTGTAGCTTTCCGCCAGTTTCCCAAACAGAATTTTCTTCAGTTCCATCAGCTACTTTAGTGCTTGAAACTAATGATTGCCACATAAACCAATCAGCAACAGGTTTTACGTTACCTGTAGCGTTAGTAAGGGCTGTAGTTGTATTACCAGCTGCTCCTGTATTTACATCAGTAGGACGTAAATAGACTTGGAAGTTCCAGTCCACAGGGTTAATAGCTGTATTAAATCTTTGTTGCGAACGATCAGGACTAGTTCCTGATTCCAGTGAAGTAATATCCTGAGTCGCAGATGATGAAGTTACCGCAAATCCAGCGAGAACTTCAAGTTTCCAGGTGTTAGTTGGAGTCATTGAAGTGACTGTAGCACCGTTAATCAAGTCAACGGTTGACAAAAACACCTCGGAGTTTCTCTGTAGGTTTAGAGATGCCATCTTATTTTCTCCTTATTAATTTTCTAGTCTATAGACTACGGTTAATTCTACCTCGGCTATTCCGTAAGGAGCAGCTAATCCTTCATCTGTCGAAATACTATCTATAGTTATATCTAATATTCCTTTATCAGGATTATCGCCTAACGAGTAGATAACATGTTCTATATCTTGTATCATGTCATCTGCAAGGCTCTGAGAATTATCTTCTCCATATACGTATGCTCTTATAGTAACGTCTAATGTTGCTACCGTCAAACTTAAAGAATTAAAGTTTCTATTTTCGGTTCCGGCAGATAAATAAAGTGCTGGAAAGTCATTTACCTCATCTAAAAATTTTAGTTTGCGATAAACATTATCAAACAAATTATTATTGTACGTATAAGCATTATTATAGGTAGACGCACTACCATTAATATTCTTTAAGCTAGTAACTAAAAAGTCTACTATATTTCCTCGCCTAGATGACATTAGTTACCTCGCAAAATCTTGAATCTTTGTTTAAATAAGGACTGTACTACCTCGCGAGTAGCAACTTCCACCTGCCTACCAGGGTTGTATCCGTAACTCTCAAGTGAAGTATAAATCGGATTTAGAAAATATGTAATAATACTTTTTCTATAATTTGGAATTGCTCTCACGGTTGAAGCAAAACGACCAGATCTATATTTCAGATCAGGAGGATTAGGAGTACCCGCACGATCCATAGTACGAGTTAGACGTTCTTGAACTAAGGCAGATAGTTGTACTTGAGAGATAAATCTTTGTTGTGTGTTAGACCTGTCTTTTGCTTTTTTGGCTAGTAGTGTGCCTGCTGCTATTTTTACAGAACCTTTTAAGTACTCTAAAGCAACAGTAAATGATGAATCTTTCAAAATTTTTCTAATGATTGAGAGTCTTTCTGGAGGAATTCCGGCAATTGTTTTAGCCATAGCTTCTGAAAATTCTTTAGCTAAAAATCCTGAACTAAATTCTCTAGTAAATCCAGTATTAATATCATTTATTGCTCTAGCTACTTCACCTGCTGTAAACTCGAATTGAAGTTTTAAATCACCATTGGAGCCACGAGATAAAACAAATTTGCCGCCTTTTCCTGATAAAGCAATTCTTTTCATATCTTTAAAATCATATTCAATACCTCTTAAAATTACTTTGTCGCCTACAGTAATTGGTATTACTATTGAGCTGGCTTTTAAACTAAGAGACTTTTTATATGCCTGTGCAGATGGGTCAGTACCTTCTAAAGCTTTTACTATAGCTGCCTGATTTTTTGCTTTTGATAGTGCCAGATAAAAAGGAGAGGAATCTATTAAAGAGGTCTCAAGATCTCCAGTATCTTGGTCAAATCCTGTAATCAAATTTTGACTACCCCTACTAATCGTAACTCCTGAACCCCCTGCTAATCCAATTTTTCTAACCTGTGATGCTCCAAGACCTGTAAAACCGGTTTGCGTATCAAATCCTGAAGCTTCTGCAGTAATATTTTTAATCTCACTGGCTTTAAATTTACCTCCAGCATCTTGGATTACAAAATCAGGACTAAATCCACCAGCTTTTGCCTCAAGTTTAATTGCTCCAAGATGTTTAATAACAGGTTCTTCTAAAAAAAGATTAATACGTGTCGCCAAACTCTGAAAATCTCTTGCTAAAGACTTTGATAAATCTATACTTCCAAATTTTCCTGATTTTGCCTTCGCAGTAACACGTCCATAAGTACCTGCAAATTGTCTGTAGCCCTTGATTCCGTCAATGAAAGCGGTCGAGTCTTTTTTAACTGCGGATACTTGACCATTTACAATTACTTTTGATTGCAATTGCAATCTAAAAGACGCAAACGAAAAAGGAGCCATTATTGAATCACTCTATATAGATCTAATATACGACGAATATGTGGTGGGAAATTACTAGATAGTGAATAGTTCTCTCCTCTCTCACCTTCAAAAGAAAATCCTTTTTTCTCTTGATCTTGTTTATAAACTATTTTAATCATATCAAGAGTCGCCATTTGAAGATCTTGAGGGATGTCGCTGGACTCATACCCCGCGCGATAATCTACTTTGACACCAGAAGGAAATGGCTGGAAAGAGGGCGGTCCTGACAAGGTAAGAGCGGGATAAGAATTTCGAATAGTTGGGTATACACCTCTTACTCCTACAGCACCTACGTCACGAGTTACTTCTCCCATGTCACGGCTGAAGTTGTACTCGTTAGTTTCTGCATGAACATCTTTAATTACAGTATCTCCGTTCTTACCATCAAAGTGAACTAACATCACTGTATCATCATCTGGTCTAAATCTATTTGTAGGAGGCGTAAAATTAGCTGTGTATCTTGCCTTATCGGATACACGAAGTTCGTCAATATATCCTTTGAATGTTGTACCTATTTCAACATTAGAGGTAAAAGTATGATTTGAGACTGCGTAAACGTTTGAAGCGTCAGAAATTACATTACCATTGTAGAATAAATGTAACTTTTCATCATCTAACTTGCGGGAAACAGCAACATGCGCCCATCTGCGTTTAGCAAATTGTTGTGATTCTATTAAAACGTTAGGAGCTGTCACAACATTTGCAGCTCCAGAAATATTTGATTCAAATGCTAAACAATTTGCATTTGATAATCGTAACTGCATATAATTTGAGGAGTCTGTGTTAATTGAGAATATTACGTTATCTTGTATAGTCTCTTCATCAACTCGAATAAACATCTCAATGGTAAAATCACCCTCTTCAAATTTTAATTGTTCAGGCACAGTAGCGGAAGATATAAAGTCATCAATATTAAGCTCTAATGAGGATTTACCAAACTTTTTAATTCTAGAATTAATGTGTGCGTCATTTTTAAATGAAAGGGGTAGATCGTTTGTGCTAGTAGTTACAGGGGTGCCGATAGTAGTTGGATCTGCTAGTACTACGTGATCAACTCCGTTAAACTCAGTAACTTGATAAACATTATTAAGAGGTATACGTGACAACATAACAGATGTTTTGCCGCCATCAAAAACTTCTACATAATCATTAGCTAAGATAGCGTGACCGATATAGTGTTCAACTACGCCTGTAGCATAGCTGATGATATTAGATAATCTAGCATCTTGAGTACTAGACGAGATACTGAGATAATCTTTAACCTGGGCTAAATTAACATAAGGGTATTTCCCTAGTCCTTCTTCAAAACGATCTACCATTTTTTATTTCCTTACATGCCTGGCTTAGGAGCTGTCTTAACAGCTACTTTAACAGGTTTTGCTTCAACTTTTTTTACAGACTTTGCTGCCGGTGCTGCTACGACTGGTGCAGGTGGTGGTCCGGGATTAGCGCACATGTCTTCACCTGCCATAATACCGTCAATTTCTCCAACGCCATATCCGTGCTTTTGTAACCAACGGCGAGCTTCCGCGTCTGACATTCCTTTAATTTCTTCCATTTCTTTCTCCTTAAAAACTTAAGGGAGGCGTTGACCGCCTCCCCCAGTGTAGTTCAGTGATTTATAACTAATTAGCTATTAACCAGCATCAATCACACAAGCGTATGCATACTTGGTTGCGTCAAGTGCAGCAGCGCTGTTAGTTGTGAGGGCTTTAAAGTCAAAACGTGTACTCATGTACATTGCTGTGACCTGCTGGCGTGGCTCATACTCGCTCTCAATCTCAATACCACGACGTTCTGCAATCATGAAGCCTGGCTTGTAGACAAGTGCGCCAAGATGACGACCTGTTCCACCAACGTTGTCCATGAACTCAGAGATAGCAATTGGAATACCGTAAACGGCGCCAACTGAACCTGTGAGGTAAGTTGCATTTGGACCAAACTTGTCAACAGTCTGGAAATCAGAAGTTGTTACAAGATTGTTATAGCCTTCGATTGAGGTAATAAACACGAGGTCGTTACCAAGCTGTAAGCCATATTTACCAAGCACTGTACGAGCAGCTGCGATATCTGTTGGATCAGCTTTATCGTTTGCTCCACCTGTTGCAACAGAGAGTGATGCGTCAGATGCGAGGTTTGTGATACCTTCGATAACAGATGCGTAACCTGTACCTGCGGTAATAGCGTTAGTTGGAGAAGCTGTAAAGCCTGTCAACGCGCCTGTACCACGTAGGATTGACTTATCGATGGCACGTGCCAAACGACGAGTTGCTGCAGCGCGCAAGAAGTCGAGGAGTGGAAGAACTGTATCTTCTTCTTCGTCTTTTGCGAGGTGAGTTGAGGCCATAAATTTATGTGGTGTAAACTCAACTGCGCTGATGGTGTTCTGGTTTGATGCAGGAACACGAGTTGCCTCTGCAATACCAGTTGCGAATGTGCCAGAAGCAAACATTGCAACATCACCGTCAGTATCTTCGTCAGCTACTGGTACGCGGAAAGTCTTAGCATCCACTGCCATACGCTGGAACATAGGTGCAACTACAAGCTGCTGTTCCATCTCGGTATAGATGTTCTGTGAGAAGTTGCTCAAGAACTGGTCTACAGATGTGACTGCTTTAACTTTTTGACCTAGTTTTGTATCAAATGGGTCACGACGATTCAGCAACTTTGAAAGAATAACAGCGTTAGCCATTTCTTTTTCAGAGAACTGAGCTGCATTGCGTGACTGCTCTTGGAATTGCATCTTTGAGCGTTGAAGAGATGCGACCTCTTCCTTATATTTTTCCATCTGAGCTTTTAGTTCTGCGACTTGCTCAGATTCGCGAGGTGTGTAAGCAATTTCTGCTTCGCCCTTCACGAGAGTTTGTTGGTCTTGTGCGTCTGACTCTTTTACGATAGCTTCACCGGTAGCTTTAACCAGCTCTGCAACTTGAGGCTCAGACACTTCAGCACGTGGTGCTTCTTTTTGTGTCTCGATTGCTACTTCTTTTTTAGCAGCTTCGAGATCAATTGTATCTACGACTTGATCAGCCATGTTGTCTTTCTCCTTTGTAGAAATGTTGTGAAGCTCTTCAGTCAGACTTTCGTTAGAATCTTCTTCTTCACTTGTTTGAGTTTTCTCGACTTGTGAAAGTTCATCTGCGTTCACATTAAGAACATTATCACAGTCATTTCCGTCAGCGTCAATCTGTAAAAACTTAAAGATTGGGCTTTGCTCAGTTGCGATAGTAGCAACCTTATACATTTTATTATGGAAATTTACTAAATCTCCATTTTGAAGTTTGCTTGCGTCTGTAGAAAGCAAGTTAACAAACGGGATAGATTCATTAGGATCACGTGCTACAAACACTTCCTCTTCATCATCCTTTTCCATTTCGTCTTCAATAGCTTCCTCGGCTTCAGCTTTGACTTCAACATCATCAGTTTCAGTTTTTTCTTCAACTGAGTTGTCATCATCTTTATTTTCAATGACTTCTTCAGTCTCAGTTTTCACTTCAACCTCCATTTCAGCTACTTCTTCGATGACTTCTTCAGTCTTCTCTTCGATAGCTTCCTCAGATTTTGAGTTACTCATTGCTTCCTCCTCGGTTGGAGACATTGGACGCTCGTTTACAACCTCGCCCTCCTCCATATTATGAATTGGAACTCCCATCATTGTAATGTCGTGTATATGGCCTTCGGCCTCTAATACAACACCTCCAATAATCTTGTGAGCATGGTTAGCCATATGCGATGCGTATGTGGTTACACCATTGCCAGCATCATCCATTTCTACGGTATGATAATGACCTTCGCTCACGTCAGTAATTCCAGCTTTAATTTTACGCATCATCTTGATTTCTTGATCGTCAGCCTCTTTAAGAGACTTTTTAAACTCATTAAATTCATCATCTGAATCAAATGACTTACGAATTGAAAATAGTGAATCTTGGTTACAAGGCACGGATACAACAGAAATTTCAAGAAGTTCAACATCAGTAATCATCATTGAATCATCATCTCTATTATATTTACCATCCTTGACACGAAAACCTACACTAAAACTCTTCAAAGCACCGTCTCGGATCAGGGTTTGTACACCATGAGTCTTTTCTGCTGCTTCGCTAACTGCACCCTCAACAAAGATACCTTTTTTATCGACTGTAATTTTATCAATACGACCGATAGGACAATCATGCTTATGTTGGAATAACATAACAGGATTTTTTCTAAAGTTCTCAACGCCTTTTGCCCAGGCCTCAGCAGTAACAATATCTCCAGCACGATCTTTTGCTGTTGTATTTGCATAACCTGCGATCTTGAGAGCTTTACTTCCTTTTTTTACGCTCTTTGTTTCGAAAGCACTATTTAGATAAAATGTCTTATTCATCAGTTACTTCCTCGTTTTCTGATTCCCCTTCAGGGGGTCTTCCACCTTGAGTAGCATCAGTTGCACTACCTGTGATGTTTTGTGGTACTCTTATACTATCATTTCCTTCCAATTTTGGAAATCTTAATCCTTCACGAGCTTCATTTGGGGTTATAATTCCAGTGTTTACCAGAGTAGAGTAATAAACTGCCTGTGTTCTGTTATCTGGTTGTAAAGCTGGGACGGATAGTCTATCGGGTCGTATAGTAACACCACCAGTAAAGAAGTGCTCAAAAGCTGAACAGAATTGATTTAAAATAGGTAAGATAGTATGTAGGTAAAATAGTTTCTGATTGGCGTCAATATTAGCATTATTACCTGATTTAAGGAGAACATAAGGAACTCCTATGGCTTTTGCCATGTCTTGTTGAATACGTTCAATAGAGTTTTCAAAATCTAATTGATCAAAGTTTACTGTAGAGAACTTATCAATTTTTAATCCTCCATCTAGGATAGCTGGATTTCTTGCCCCATCAAAGATAGTAGTATAAGTAGAACGCCATGCCTCTAAAAGTCTTTGCTTAACTCTTTGAGATAAAATATTATCAGTAGTTAAAACAAATCCAGGAAGCGCATTGTTTTTGAAGAATTGGCGTTGAAATTTAATCATGTAATAGTAGACTTCCATTAATCCTAAAATAGATTTCAACTTTGATACGCCTCGAAAAATGGAATTTTCATTCTCAGAATAAATATGTATAATCTCATGAGGTTCAAAGCGAATAGCTTCTGATTTACGAGTTTGTTTTCCTGCCCCGAAACCGTAAAAATCATTTGCTTGCTGATTATGAACTAAATAATTATAGTGAGATACAAATGTTTGAGCATCAGGAACTACTTCGACATCATTAGCGGGCAATAAAAATAAATCTTGCCCATCATAATAAAAAAATGCGTTACCATCAAGCATGTAATCAAGTAAAGCGCGCCTAAACATACGAACCCTATCCTCAAAAGGATTTGGTTTATGGTTTAACATTCTATTTACTTTTTTCGCAGGAGAATTACCCTCTACAATAAGGGGGATTTCAACACACCCATTAATAACCATCTCAACTGAACGATGAACAACCTCAATCTCTCGATAAGCTTGCTCATAGTCAACAATAGTTTCGGGGGATGCATACGGTTCAAGAGCAGCTATTGAGGGTTGTGCTGGATTAAGTTTTTCTGCCATCCACCCTCTAAGACCTAGTTTATTTTCATCTGCCATTTTTTACCCTTTGAATATCTAACCAGTTTTTAATTTTAGGAGTTAGATGATTAGAATACCTTTGTCCGTATATATTATGGAGTTGTTTATGGTGAGCACTACAAAGAGTAAATAAATTCTTGTGACTTAGATCAATCTCACAATCTAAAGAAAACTGAACTCTTAAAGTATTTATAGTCTCTACATCTTCAATTACGGTTATTTTATTTTTGTCACACCAATTATTAAAAAGCTCGCTCACACTGAATAGATGATGCAATTCTAAAGTATCAATCTTCCCACATATGTAACACTCATCACGAAGTTTATAATCTTTTTTGATAAAATCTCGTATATATTTGATGGGAATACGCTTTAATTTATTCACTGTACTATACTTTCATTATCTGTCCAAGAGTTATTTTTAAATTTTTCTATTATGTTCCATCTCATAGAATAGTGATTAGGATTTTTGTTTAATCCTACACCCCCTTCAGGTAAGTTAAGCACTTTTCCAGATACTGATCTTAAAAAATCTAAATTATATTTTTTTCGTATCAAGTAAGAGATAATAATATCATCTCCTCTTTGAGGGTATCCAATTTTTTCTATACTGTCTTGAATGGCCTCTAGTGCTTCTTGCTTTACTAAAATAACAGACCCTACTAGAAAGTCAACATTTTTGTCTTCGCACCAGTGATCTGTAAGTTGTTGATAAGAGTTAGATGAACTTACTTTTGTCTTACCATACACGCCTGTTATAGGTAAATTTAGATTTATCATTTTTTTCACAAGATTAGGGTGTGGTAATAAATCATCATCAATTACTAGTTTAAACTCTTCGTCATACTCAAAGCACCTATGCCAGCGCTCCATACATAACCAATTCGTATCATTATTAATAACATCAATAGGTTGCCCTAAATAAGGAAAATGATCTTCAGTATTATTATTTACAACCGTAATGGGCATAATATTTCTATAAGCATTGATGATACTAAAAACATTATCAAATCTTTTATAATTAAGAACTATTAATCTTACGTTACTAAGCATAGATAGAAATATTACTCATTTTAGAGTGAGTGTAGATGGCATATCTTACAGCGTCACAAGGGTGAGAAGCCCAATCATGTACGGGTTTAGGTGTTTCTGTGTTAGGATTCCATTTATAAGAACTCATGGCTGAAAATGTATGAGAAGCACCTAATGTATCAAAGAAGAGCCTATTTGACTCAATTAATACCTGTAAAAAGTTAATACCATCATTAACAGATTTAATTGCATTCTCACAATATATATCATAATCATAAGCAAAGTCAGCTTTTACTTGTTGCGCAGCTGAGTCAATATATATTGAATCAATATTCCATTCATCTATTTTTTCTTGGATAGCAGCGGCTAATTCAGAAGTAGTAGATTCTTTTGATACGTACTCATCAATTAGAAAATAATTTTCTCCATCAAAACCAATGACTACAAAAACATTTTCATCTCTGTAACCCACATCAAGGCCTGCTAAAACTTCAGCAAATCGTTCTCCAACATAATCATTAATATGTTTTGCTTCGTCTAATGCTTCATAAATTTGAGATTCTGTAGTAGTCCACTCACACTCATACTCTTGGGCGAATAAAGCACGTGTTATAGACTTCCTAGCTTCTTCAATATCTTTCTCAGAGAGTAAAGGGTTAGAGCGCCAGCTGTGGATTGAAGAGCCCCAATCATCATACTCTTGATCGCTTCCTCGTAAAAAATAATTGTATAAGTAATTACCTTTTCCACGAGGAGTTGATATCCATAGACAACGGGAGTCTTTAAAAGTTGAAAGAGCGGGTCTTAAATCTCTAGTAAAATATTCATCATTAGGTATAATGGCAGCTTCATCTACTATAAGTAAATTAGCAGCACGCCCTACAAGAGAGTCTCGATTGTTAGCAGAAAGAAGTCTGAAAACAGAACCGTTAATCAACTTAACAACTTTATCTTTTTGGTTAAATTTATCTACTTCAATATCTAATTGTTTTATAAGATCAGTAACATAATCCCAGATAATGGATGAAAGTGAAAAATTAGGAGCTACAACCATTACTTGTTGATTAGGCTCTAGTAGCTTCGCAAAAGCTAAAATAGCTGCTGCATAAGACTTACCTGTTCTACGAGCAGCAATATGGACAAAAAATCTATTCTCGTTTAGACCTTCAATCATAGCTTTTTGGGATTCATTAAATTGAACAGGGGTGGGAAGTTTGGTTAATAGTTTATCAACATTTAGACGGAAAAAAGAATTTGACATTACTTAGGGAACATACTAATTAATACAGAAAGGGTAGCTATTACACTACCCACAAAAGCGCCTACCCAGAGAAGAGTTCTTAAAGATGTTTTACCTTGAGTTGCAAGATTATTCACATCATTAAGTTTTTTGTGCATGACTTTCATCTCCTCAGACACGGAGGCAAGAGAAGAAATTATTTGAGCATAACGCTCTTCACACACTGCTTCGTGTGCGGAGATGTTAGCTTTATTAGACTGAGAGCGTTCATGAAGTCTGTCTAACTCAGTCTGTACCCGGTCTAATTCTCTGGTTGTATGTTCCATTACTACTCCGCATAAACCAACTGTTTAGAGTACCACACGGGGATGGTGAATCGCTGGCTATTTTTTATCTCTTTCACGCCATGATTGTAATCACCATTAGAAGGGAAAACAACGGCCATTCCTTTTTTAGGACTAATTTCTATATCATGATCAGGAAAATATATCTCACCACCTTCATAATCATCATTTAGATAAAATATCACAGAGTAGTCTCTGTATTTTGTTGGATGTTCCATATCTTTTACATGATCAGGAGCATCTTCTTGCCACGAGTTATCAGAATGTACACTCATACTATCACCAGGATTCCAGAAGGTCAATTCAGTATTATCGGGAAAAGCTAGTTCACCAAAATTTTTATATATATAAGTTTGTCCTAGAAATCGAGCGTAGTTTAAAGTACGCTCAACACTACCAAACGGTTCTTGCATATTTCGATGTAAAATTTTATAGCTAAGTGTTTTGTTTTTAAACTGACCTATAACTTGTGCGTCATTTATAAAGGCTTTTGGATTATCTTTGGTAAACTTCGCAAGAAAATCACAAGTATCGGGTGTTAAAGCATTTTCAATCTTAACAGGAGCCATTAGTTAGTCCCTGGTAAGTCAGGCACTCCTGGAACTCCTGATCCAGAAGCTTGCGAAGCTTCTTTATGTCTTATTTGCGTGATTAGTTCGTAACGCTCTTTACTAAAAACAAAATAACACGATACAGGTAGCTCTACCCTAGAATCATCTTGTAAAATAAAAAATCTAGATTGAGCACCCTCATTAATTCCGTCTTCTTTTACATAATTAAGTGTTTCAAAAGTCCAAGCTCCTTGCCTTTTGAATTTTACTGTATAAGTAATCAATTAACCCTCCATTAGCAGTTATATTTTGATTATATAATTAACAACACTACTTGGCAAGGTTGTTGTTAAAGCTGGAATGGTTAGTGCTGGAATAGATAGGCCTGGTACGCTGAGAGCGGGAATTGACAAGCCTGGTACACTAAGAGCAGGAATTCCCAAGCCTGGGATTGAATGATCGTGGTCAGCGACAGCCAATGCAGGGATTGTCAGAGCTGGAATCGATAACCCTGGGACTGAGTGGTCGTGATTAGCGACAGCAAGTGCGGGAATTGTCAAAGCAGGAATAGAAAGACCAGGAATTGATAATCCGGGGACAGAGTGAGTATGCGCAGCCTGAGTTACCCCAGTGGCTGCTGTGCTAGTAGAAGAGTCCTTAGCTGAAGTAGCAAATGTAGCTGTAGGTACTGTTAAGTCTCCATCACCGTCTGAGCCAGTTGTGCCAGCACCTGTCGTTCCAGTACCAGTAGTTCCAGTACCAGTATCATTAGCCACCGTTACAAGACCTGTTTTAGCTCCAGTAGTTCCAGCACCAGTAGTACCGGTCCCAGTATCATTAGCTACTGTTACAAGACTTGTTTTTTCTCCAGTAGTTCCTGTTCCTGTTGTACCTGTACCTGTGTTAGCTGTCCCAGTTGTGCCAGTTCCTGTGTTAGCTGTTCCAGTAGTACCAGTACCGGTATTAGCTGTGGCATTAGTAATAACAGAAGAAGCAGCGGCTGAACCAGTCTCTGTACCTAGTGTAGAGTTATTAGCGCCTTTACCTAGAGGAACACGGTCACGAAGATCAGGAAGACCAAAAGTAGTAGAGCCATTACCTGTACCATAAGCAGTGCCGATTACGGCGAATAGTCGAGCATAAGTTGTACGATTAACATCTGATCCGTCACAAAGCAACCAAGCTGCGTTAGGAGCAGCAGCTCCCCCAAAAGGTAGAATCGATCCTGAAGGCATGATCTCAAAGCCTCCAGCTGTTGAACCATCATGAACCCTAACATTTTTAGTGTTGTTATCTACAGATAACTCACCAGCCCCACCTGTGAACGAGTTATTTTCTGCTGTTGTACCTCGTCTTAATAATAGTTGTGTACTCATTTATTGCTCCTTAAAGTGCTCCTAAGTCAAATTGGCCTGTGACTGTAAATACGTTTGATGCGTTAGTTCCTATTATTACATTACCTTGAACGCTTAACAAGGCATCATCTACGGTTGCCGAACTACTTATATTGATGCCTACATTACCGTTAGTATCAATCATAATTTTATCTGTTAGATCTTTACCAAGACCTCCCATAAACGGTGAAACTTTTGTACTCATAATAACCTTTCTAACATAATTAACCTACGTGGTCAATATAATTCTTAACTGAAGGCTCCACAGTCTAGTATACCTACAATAGTAACTGTATTTGAAGCGTTTGTTCCTAGTGTTGTGTTTGCTACTACTGCTAAATCATTTGAGAAACTGGTATCTCCCGATGCGTCAGAAGTAACTGCTTTTGAAGCGGCAGTAGTGCCTAGAGTAATTCCATCAATCATACCAAGCTCGGTAGGTGTGACTGCGCTAGAAGCTGCTATTTTACCGTCGCCGTTAGTAATCATCACGCGATCACCGGTTAAATCACCAGTGAGGACAGTAGATATTGCCCCTGCAATGTTAGCAACACGACGAGCTTCAACTGCCGCAGAAGCTGCTGCCGCAACAGTAGCATTGTCTGCAATAGCAGTGTGTACAGATAATCCATCATATTTAAGGGTAGCTGCGTCTACTATACCTACACTTAGATTAGAAGCAGTAACAGGAGATAGTGATGTATTAGATTTTGGATCTTTAGTGTCACTAAGCTTAAATGTTTTCGCTGATTCATCATAGAAAAGAGCAGCATTACCTTGATTACCACGATTAAAGAGCAAACCTACATCAGCGCTTGGAGAACCTGATACTCCATCAGCTAGCATGATTATACGGTCTTCCACATCAAGGTTAGTTGTAGACACTGTAGTAGTGTCACCATTGATTGTTAAATTCCCAGTTATCACAACATCATCAGTGAATGTAGTAGTAATATTATTAGCAGCTCGTCTTGCCTCAACCGCATCAAGCTGTGTTTGGATCGCACCAGAAACACCACTTACATGGTTTAACTCTGCTAGCGTAGTAGTCGCAACACCAACTTTTCCTGACCCATCTGATGCTAAAGCGCGAGATGCTGTAAGGTTGCCTGTTGTAATTGTTGAAACTGCACCCGCAATATTTGCTACACGCCTAGCTTCTACACCATCTGATCCACCACTTGCAGTAGAAACATTATCCTGCACTAAATCAATATTAGCCTGTAATCGAGTGAAGCTTACAAAATCATTAGCAGCTGCTACAAGAGTATTAGCTGCTATTCTTGCCTGAAGTGCAGTATCTTCGTCAGTCATTACTGTAACGTTAGCTACTCTTCTAGCTTCTACAGCGGTAGTAATAGCTACATTAGTAGTAAGTCTAGCCTGGATAGCAGTAGCCTCAGCAGCTACATTATCTTGAACAACGTCAAGATTCGCATTTAAACGAGTTTCTACAGCACTAGCAGATACAATTGCAGCAACATTATCTTGAACTAAATCAATATTTGCAGTAAGACGGGTAAAGGTTACAAAGTCGTTAGCAGCTGCTACAAGAGTATTAGCAGCTATTCTAGCTTGAAGCGCTGTATCTTCGTTAGTAAACGCTGTAACGTTAGTAGCTAAACGAGACTGTAAAGCTGTATCTTCATCAGTCATTACTGTAACGTTAGCAACTCGTCTAGCTTCTACAGCGGTAGTAATAGCTACGTTAGTAGTAAGTCTAGATTGAAGTCCTGATAATTCTTGAGCAACGTTCGCCACTCCACCTAAAGCAGGAGTTGTAATATTAGCTTGAGCACCAGATGTACCGGCAATGTTGATTCCTTCATTGCCTAGATCAGAAATTGTAATTCCACCTAGTTTAATTGAGGAGCCTGTGAGATGTAAATCTTTCCATTTTTTAGATGCAGAACCAAGATCATACACTCCATCTGCTGAAGGAATTAAATTAGCACTTAGAGTTACTGTGTGACCATCAGTATCAACAATTGATGCGACATTCGATTGAATTTGCACCACATTTTGATTTTCGTTTGTATCGATGGTAGAAATTAGATTGGCGAGAGTAACCGATTTAGTTTCGTCATTTTCAATATCAACTGCTACAAACTGAGTATTCGCTACGGGAGTTTGTAAATTATTAAGTTCAGTAATCTTTTTATTAGCCAATGATCATTTCCTCGCCTGATTGAGTTAACAGAAAATCGCGTAGTTCTGTATCACTATTACGCTTCTGTAAATTTAAGTAATCTTGAGTTATAAACAGTTTTCCACCCTGTTGAGTGTGTAACTCAAATCCATCTTGCATAATTATAATGTTCTTATCAGCAAGCTGTCTAATTATAACTTCTGAGTTTTGAGTTAGAATAAATCCAGAACCGTCTTCTAACTCAACGCTAAATCCGTCTTGACTAGGAGCTGCTTGACGTAGTATAAATCCATCTGCTTCAGTTGATAACAGCTGATCGTCTGCTTGAAGAAGAATTCCAAACACATCTTCATTTCCTGCAAATTGACGAACTAGAAAGTCAAGAGCCTGAGTCTGGATAAACTCACCTGACTGAGTAAGAATAGCAGTAATATCGCCATCATCTGTATCAGGGGTAGGTACAACTGCGTCTGCTCCAAAAAATCTTTTGATAGATGATAGTGATAGAGCGAGTCTAAGGCGCGTAATCATTAGTCACGCTCACTTATATATAGCACTCCTGTACCTGTAGTAGCAATAATTGAAATATACTTATCGTTTTGTGCGGGAACGTTGTCTGCGCCTAGTGAAATGTCATACGGAATTTGGGCAGGTATGAAATGTGAGTTAGAAGTGTTAGCTGCAATAGTAGATGGCCCAGTTTCAAAAAATGCATTTACCGTAGAATAAAGAGTCACTACACGGGTAGCGTCTGATATCTGTGGTGATGTGTTAGCTGATGTAGTAAAAGGCACTTGATATCCACGATGTTGCTTGAAGGCTAGTACGGGGATTGGATCGTTTCCATCATCTCTTGGTTGTTTGCTCATGTCTTTTCTCCAATATTGATTTCATTACGTTTGTAGCAGTGTTAGTAAACAAGCCGGGGATAATAGCGTGAATAATAACAGCTGGAATTACGAGCTGTAAGCGAATAGCAACTACAATCGCTTGATATGCGTGTTGTAGGCCTGATTCATTAACACTATTTAGATGAGCTTTACATGCTTTTGAAAACATCATCTCTCCTCGCGGGTCGGCACCCAGCTTTCATTTGCTTTGCGCGAAGCGCTTGCGATTTTTTTATGTCTTTCGTCCCAGCTCACACGATGCAATTCGTTATGCACATGCTGTTTGACATATGCCCTCACCCACTCCATTGTTCTGTCGTCTCTAGGGGGAGCACAGTCCCAATCGTCAGTAGGATCGCTCGTCATTCCATCAAATCTCGCATAAGCTTGTCATAGTTATTAATCTGTACCGCTACAGCAGGGCCAGAAGCCTTCGGCTTCAAGCTCGTCTCCACCTCTTGTAGATGCTTCATCCAGTCGAGAAGGTCTTTTTTAGAGTAGATGCCTGTTTCCACAGCTTCTTGTATTTTTTGATCTATGACTGAATTGATTAAATTGATGCGCTTAATTCGATTAAGATATCCTTGCGTGGCGAAGACTGAATCAATGTAGTTCTTCACTTCCTTTTTCTCTATGACCGCTGTAACTCGATCCTCGCTAATGCCATACTCATCAGCTATTTCGTTTACGCCCTTACCGGATAAATAATCGTTAGCTAGCGCAAGCACAACCGGATCCAGAGGCGGAGCCTCTAAGCTGCGGTTTAGTGCATCAACAGACGTAGTAACTGTTGTATTATTTGTCTTTTTCATACGTTCACCTCGTAAACTATAACAATATCTAGATCTGCAATGCCATAAGGAGCCACTAGACCTTCATCAGTTCTAAAAGCTACCACACGAGCCTCTTCTACTTCAAGGTCACGGTGTGACGCAGCAAATTCATCTATGATATCTTGTTCTATTTGTATTCCTATATTCTCAGCATCTCGAATTGACTCGCCTCCAGGATTGCCATTATGGATGTATGCACGAAGTGATAGTTGAAGAGAAGCAAGCTTACGTCCGTCTCCTCGATGTGTCCTAACCTCTTCACGCGGTATAAAAGTAACAAACGGAAAGTCGTTCACTTCATTCAAAAATATAAACTGACGCTGTACATTGCCCCTTAGCACACTCGTCTTAGTATAAATATCTTCAACAAGAGCTTCAGCTACTTGAGTACGTCTAGTAGGCATCGTCACTCCTCATAAATTATCTCAATAGTCACATCAGCTATTCCATACGGAGAGAGTAGTCCTTCATCTGTTCCTACTGAAACCACCCGTGACTCATGCACTGATAAGTTTGCCGAGGAATCGGCATAGCTGTTAACCACTGTTTCAATGTCTGACGCAAGATTCTCCGAATCATGGAGCGAATCATCGTCAGTCATTACATATCCTCTAATAGATTGTGTCATAGTTTTTAAAATTTGACCATCACCAAACTCATCATTATTCTCTCTTACCCCGCCAAAGGTAATAGTAGGAAAATCGTTGATATCATCCAAATATTTGTACGAACGATGTACTTGACTCACGCTAGTGAGGTAGCCGTTGGTAGTATTTATCGTAGATAAACGGTCTACAAGATAGTTTAAGATTTCTGTACGTCGGGCCAAAGCTTCTCAATCACTTCCTCAATAGATTTAGATTCGCTTACTAAAACTTTATAAAGATCAGTCTTATCCGTTTGAAGATTATACCACCTCAAAATATACCTGCAAACTTCCCAATCTGTAAGTACCAAAAAGTTATCATCAAACCATGCTTTTACATCTTCTCTAAGGGGTAAATGAGCTCCAATAATAATATGAGACTCAACCTCTTTAGGGTCATAGTGAGGGTGTAGAGGAGAACTATCATCTAAACACTGAAGACCTTTTTCGTCAATAGGGATATCTAAATTATCATATCCTACAGGTGGTAATCCGGGCCAATAAAAATTACCTGAATCATCGTCATCAGGATGGGTTGTGTTATACACTAAAGGACCGTATTTGTATTTTTCCATTTTTACCTCATAAAAATTTTAAAGATTCGTCTAAACTTGTCGATTAGAAATTAAGTCTATAATACTACTCCCTTCAAGGGATGTCAAGAAGTGACCTGTTTTTTCAAAATTTCCCTTATAAAGGCTCTGTGGATGGGCGCAACGCGTGCGAACGACCTATAGTCCTAATAACCGCCCCACCCCTATGGTCTATGCCTGCTAACCCCTTGATATCATTGGCAAATAAAAATGACAAGTCACTGAAAACATTGGATATTATTTTGCGTCTAGCTGTTGACTTTGTTATGATGAATGACTATATTCTATATATAAGATGACAAACAAACAAAGGACTAAAAAAATGTTTCACGCTTCTGCTAGAATGATTGCCCAACGTAAAATGATTATCTTTGGCGTACTGATCGCCGTTGCTGTTATGCTTGGCGTTGTTTCAGGTTTTGCAATGGCATCTATTCCACATCAGGATTTTGCTTGGTGGGTTATGCTTGGTTGTTCATTCATCGCTATTTTTACTTTCGTTTGGTCAATGCTCGGCTTTCTGTTTGCCTTGTTTGATTATCGCAACGAAACATCAACTCTTTATCGTTAGAGGATATCATGGAAACTATCGGAGCAATTATCATTGCCTACAATATTATCACATTAGCTGGCGCAGCCATTATCGTTTTAATAAACTAGGAGAAATCATATGTTTCATCATAAAGAAATTAAAGAAGCAATCGTCGAACACAAGATCGGCTCGGCCATTGTTGGATCTATCACAACTTTTATGCTCTGGTTTGCTGGATCAGTTTTATGGGGGGCATTTTAATGGACTTTGATTTGGAACAACTCGAAAAAGAAATGGACGCAATGACAAAAGAAATGTCATTAGAAGAAATCGCGGCAATGGAAAAAGAAATTGTCGAGGGGTTCGGTCAATCATTCGAGGATATATTCGGGGCAAACTAGCCCCGATTTTTCTTTTATAAAACAATGACTTAGACGCGCCAGCTGGAACAAAACGTGAACAAAGCGTGAACGAGGGGCCCCGCCTGCAAAAAATCCAATGATTACAAGGTCTTACTAGCCAATGCTAACGCTCTGCATTAAGGCTAACCCATTGATATTGCTTGATAATAAAAATGATAACTCATTGATTTCATTGGAAACTATTTTCGCTTTGCCTCTTGATATTTACCCTAATAATGCTTATATATAATATATAGAAAGAAACAATAACAGAAAGAAAATACCATGATTAAAAATATCACAATCTTTGACCTAGACGGAACCATTATTGACAGCTCACATCGTCAAGCTACCCTTGCTGATGGCACGTTAAATCTGCCAGCTTGGATTGAAAATTCCACTGCTGAAAAGATTTTTGGTGATACAGTTTTACCTTTAGCAACTCAGGTTCGCCGCCGTCAAAAGGCTGGCGATTATGTCATGGTCTGCACTGCAAGACAAATGTCAGATGCAGATTTTGAATTTCTGCAAGACGTTGGCATCTGCCCTAATAAGATTATTAGCCGTCCCGCTGGCAATCAAACGCCAGATGGCGAATTAAAAGCTAAACAACTTAAAAGCTTTTTGTCACTCAAACAATTTGCGAAAGCAAACAAGGTTATGTTTGATGATGCCGCATCGGTTAGGACTGCACTTCGCAAGATTGGAATCGCGGTTATTCATCCAGAAAAAATCGAAAAAAAGGTTGCATGACCTCTTGACATTTCGGGTTGCAATCCCCATATTAGATAGGTAAGGAGATTTTATTATGTTTGGATGGATCGGATCATTTTTAGTTATCGGGCAGATGGCTTGCCTCTCGCTCGGACTGCCAACACATTTTGCAATCATGGTTGGCATGGTTGCCTCACTATGTTGGCTCGTTCATGGATTGGCTATCAAAGACAAGCCAATTCTTTTTGTTAATTCTGCCGTTATGGTTACGGCTATTATTGGATTACTGCCATGAAAAACAATATCAAAAAAATTCTGGTTGGATTATATCTTGCCTATTCAGTTGCCACTGATACCATCATTTGGGGTGGCGCACTTTATCTCTTAATCAATGGAGGTTTCTAATGTTTGAAAATCGGTTGCAAAATTTTATCAAGTTAAATGAACTCGCTGAAAATATTTTTGACACTGGCCGCCGTGTTGCTATCGTTCTTGAAGGTCGAGACGGCGCAGGCAAATCGGGAACTGTTCGGGAAATCACCCGCTATATGCCACCTTATGCTTATCGCGTCCAGCCGTCATTCATGCCATCAAAGCGCATGATGAAATCTTGGTTGCCTGAATGGAAAAAGCTTTTGCCGAAAAAAGGGCAGATGGTTATTTATGATCGCTCTTGGTATTCTCGGGCATTGCTACAGCCGGTTATGGGTTGGTGTTCTTCGCGTCAATACGAAAATTTTATGCGCGATGTTACTGAATGGGAACATGAACAGCAATTTGAGGTTGTTAAGGTCTGGCTTTCGGTTAACGAAAAAAAGCAACGTCAATTATTATCTCGCCGTGTTGATGATCCGCTTCGTTATTGGAAATATTCGCCTAATGATCCAAAATCGCTAGATGCATTTGATGCGATCACTCAAAAGAAAAATGCAATGTTTGAACTGAATTTTGATTGGAACGTGATTGACATGGAAAGCAGGGATCATGGACGCAATCGGGTTATTGAAACTATTATCTCTCAGCTATAAGGATGAAAAAAATGTTTGTTTACGTTATGGAAGATTTATCACAAACCGGGGTTTCAAAAATAGGGGTTTCTAACAATCCAGAACGCCGAGAAACCGAGGTTGGATATGTGAAAACAAAAGCAAGATATGAAATGGCAGATCGCTATATTGCCAATCTGATCGAATCAATGGCGCAAGCTCTGGCGATAAGAAAATATGGAAGGGCATGGAACAGAAAAGGGGATGGTTACACTGAATTTTTCAACTGCACTTGGAGGCAAGCTATGGGATTTATTTTGAGAGCTTACCAGCTGTTTCAAAAACTAGGCTATGCTGGTTTGAGATCATACCGCAGAAAATTTTGTCGGGTTAACCATATCCATATATAAAAAAAAGGGGCATTTGCCCCTTGACTTTTATCAAAAGAGAACAAAACGTGAACGCGCCGGCGATATGCAAAAAACCCAATGAAAACAGTCACTTAGCGGCAAAAGGGGCCCGCCCGGCCGAAAAAGTCAATGAATTCAAACACTTACGACTCTTTCCTAATGCAGCAGATTAAGGTTAAGTCATTGAAATCGTTAGGAAATAAAAATGATAACTCATTGTTTTTAAAGGAAAAGAAAATGCATTTTTTTGATTCTACCCCTTGATTTTTAGGGCAAGAATGACTATATATAATACATAAGAAGTTAACAACACTTTCAGAAAAGGACGAAAAATATGAAAGCTCAAAACTACACTCCAGAACTCACTGCTACAATCATTGCCGATTATCAGGCTGGCGTTGATGTTGCCGAAATCGCAGCATCTGTCGAAAAGTCGGTGCGGTCTGTTCGCTCAAAATTGGTTCGCGAAGGGGTTTATATTGCCCAGCCAAAGGTTGCGGCTCGGAAATCTGACGAGCCAACCAAAAAGGAATTGATTAACGAATTGGAAGCACTCGCTCCATTTTCGGTTAATGGATTCATGGGTGCGACAAAACCCGCGATTATGGATTTGATCGCTCACTTCAAATCCTAAAAAAAAAAATGATGCTGACCCCTTGACATTTGGGGTCGGCATCCCCATATATATTATATAAGATTAGAAACAGGAGATTTTGATATGACTGCAATTAAAAAATTCCACACTACCGGTCAAGAAGGTTGTGACGATTGCCAATGGCTGGCAAACGAGACAGATGGCGAATGGCTATGCTGTGACGAATGCGATTGGGTTTTGAATGGCGAAGATGACGGCCAGCCAGACTGGGCGCAAGAATGGCATGACTTTGACCCCGAATGTTAAGCCACGCAATCTTTTGGCACGACAGGTTCGCGGGATGCAATCGCGTGTTAAGCCATCGAAAAAGATTTACAAAAGGAAACCGAAAAATGAAAAAGCGCGATCTGATTAGAAATATCGGTTATTATACTGACGTTTCGCCAATTATGGCAATTCGGTTATGCTGCTGGTCTGAGGCTAGACTGCAGCGAGTTTTTCGCACACTAAAAGCAATCAACGAGGTTTACGATGACACAAATCCTAATAAAATCAAAGCTTTCGCTCGCTACATTAAATAACCGTCGCAACTTTCAGGGTCTAAAGCTAAAACAAAAGCCTAAAAAGCCAACAAAAACAAAGGGTTAGGGGCCGCAGGGGCCCCGCCGGGCGCTAACCCATTGAAATCATTAAGAAATAAAAATGATAACCCATTGAAAACAAACAAAACTATTTTCACTTCACCCCTTGATTTTTACCCTCAAAACCCCTATATATAATAGACAACAACAGAGGAACGAGAAATGTCGATTCAGAAAAATGCTTATGTCGTTATGGATACTGAAACCAGCTTTCGCAATGGTTTGGTTTTCGATTTTGGTTGGACTACTATGGACAAGCGTGGCAACGTGCTTGGCTCGGCTGACCTTAATTTTCTAGACGTTATTTGCAAGGAAAAGCCATATTATATTAACAAAATTGCAGGCTATGCCCGCCGCCAACGCAAAGCGGTTCACAAGGTCACAACTTTTGCCGTTGGTCAACGTCTTTTCAATTTGCATATTCAACATCTAAAAACGGCTGGCTATCGCGTTATTCTTTGCGCTTACAATGCTGGTTTTGATTGCCGCGTTTTGGCTGGCACTTCTCGCGCTTTTGGTTGCGGCAAGTTTTTGCGGCACTCGGTTGAACTGCTCGACATCTGGGGCAATTGGGCAACGTCTGCCCCAAAATGCTATACAGCTCCAGCGACAGCAAGCGGCAAATTTTTGTCTACTACTGCTCAGAATGTTTATCGTTTTGAAAGCCAGCAACCTGATTTTATCGAAGCGCATACAGCGTATGAAGATACCACTATCGAAGCGGAGATTTTGCAAAAAATTCTCAAGCGCAAAAAGCGACTCAAGATCGTGAAAGACCCGCGACACTTTGACGCACAAATTTGGGAAAAATTTCCTGCCAACCCCTTGAAATAAGGGGTTGCAATCCCCATATATAATATAAGAAACAAACAATGAGGTTTAAAATGACAATTAAAAATATTACAATCTTCGATCTTGATGGAACTGTTTTAGATTCCAGCCACCGCCAAGCGACAAAGCCAGACGGCACGCTTGATCTTGCTAAATGGTTTGAAAATGCCACTCCCGAAAAAATCTTTCAAGACAAGGTTTTGCCACTGGCTCAACAAATGCGGAAACGCTCAAAAGCTGGTGACTACACCATGATTTGCACAGCTAGATCATTATCTGATGCTGATCTTGAATTTTTCCATCAGGAAGGTTTGCTCGTTGACAAGATTATCTCAAGAAAACAAGGGGATATGACCCCTGACGGAGAATTGAAATCAAAACAGCTTCGTTCATTCTTTTCGCTGAAGCAATTTCAAAAAGCCAATAAGGTTATGTTTGATGATGCTGCTAGCGTTCGTAAGTCACTGAGAAAGCTAGGAATTTCAGTTATCAACCCTGACAAAATCAACCAGCGGTTAGCTGGTTAGAAAGGCAAGCCATGAAAAATTTTCGCATCTTCCTTGAAATTATCCGCACCCTAACCCCAATCGCAATTCTAGCCTTACAGGTTATAATATTAAACGGTCTTTAATGGCCGTTTTTTCTTGACAGATTTTATTAGCAAAAACAATGACTTACGGGCGCGGGGGCCCCTTTTTGGGCATTTGTCAATGATTACAATGCGTTACGAGCCACTGTTAAACCAAGAAAATCCAACGATTACAACGTGTTACCAGGCATAGTTAAAGCAGCTTCAGCAGTTAGCGACCATTCTTCATTTGACATCTTAAAAGCGAGCGCTATCCAGCGCCAGTACTTTTGCGACCGTGTCAAGTAAAAAGTCAACCAGATTGCATCTTTTTGTGCAAATGATTCTTAGTCTCAGCGCGTCTCTGCGCCAGTAGAAAAGCGAAAGTCAAGTACAAAAGCAACCGAACATGAAAAATAATTTTCTCTTTGAAAGACTAAGTGCGCACCAGCGCCAGTGGAAAGGCGATTGTCAAGTACAAAAGCGCACAAACTAGGATAAAATTTTTCACAAAAAGTCATGTCATATTTGATTGACACTGGCCCATCATTCTGATACAATCTTTTTAACAAATCAGAGAACGACCATTTTTCTGATTGTAGGCGAAAGCCAGAAACATTCACTTTTGACTTGCTTCTTGGCTAAAACTAGCGTATTATCTTTATATCAAATGAAAACAGAAACCCATAGGAGATATTCATTATGGCTGCAACTATCAAAAACGTAAACTATACTGCCGAACTTACCGCATCAATCGTTGAGCAGTACCAGCAAGGTACTGACGTAGACGCAATCGCTGATTCTATCGGCAAAAGCATCCGTTCGGTGCGTTCAAAGCTGGTACGCGAAGGTGTGTACGTAGCGAAGCCGAAGGTCGCTGCAAAGCGCGATATGGGTCCAACTAAGAAGGAACTTCTTAAGGATCTAGAAGCTACTGGTTTTGAGGTAGCTGGCTTCGAGGGGGCTACTAAAGAGGCCATCGTCCGCCTCTTGGGACACTTCGCGAACTAAGACACTCGCGAGAGTGTTGGGAGGGACAGGCTTCGGTCTGTCCCTTTTTTTTTATCAACAAAATCAAGCACTTACAGCATACATTATGTGCTACAACGCACCAGTGCAATAACGAAGTATGTTTTCGATTGCTTGTGCACCGCTGCGCC